>JGI1221J13441_10000364_pt1 | contig 20939 bp, 27 predicted proteins | sample LakVidmifraction_4_FD_13441 | JGI IMG/M metagenome (IMG submission 13441) | reverse complement strand
GGAGCAGCTTGGCCACCGCCACGACTACCGCGACGATGAGAATGATTCCGAAAATGGTCGTTGCGATCATGCCTCATTGGTCGATACGCGCCCATCACTGGCGACGGTTTCGAGATTGCCTGTGGGATCAAACCCGGCAGGCCATCGGTAGGAAGTCACGCGAGCCGTATCAAATGGCGCGATACTGACCGCGTTGGATTGATTGCCGCCGAGGACCATCACGTTTCCGTATTGATCCCGCCCGGTCACGAATCCGACGTGGCCGGATCCGGAGCTTTTTGACCCGCGCCAGAACGTGACGACCGCGCCCGGTATCGGTTGGCAGGGTTGCCCCCATCGCTCATAACTCCTGGCCATGCCTGAGCGCGTCGATTTGATGCCGCAATCCTCGAGCATCGCCCCGACGAATCCCGCGCACCACGGGGTTTCATCATCGTTAAACGGCAGCTTGGCCAGCTCCCACCACGAGAGGATTCTCAAATTGTGCTTTGATCCCGCAATCTCACGTTGCCCGATCTCAAGCCGCGCTCGACGTAGCCAAACGGGATCGCCGGAGACTTTGGGCGGGACAATGACGCCCGGTGCGGCAAGTAGCGCGGCCTCGGTGATTGGCCCGACGTAGGCGCGGTTGGCGAGCCCCTTTGAGACTTTGAACGCGACGATTGCCGCCCGGGTATCGATACCGATGTCGCCGTCGATAGGTCCGGGGCTGAATCCGTGCGCGACCAGCCGGGTTTGGATTTCGCGGGTTGTCATGCCTGAGCGGATGCGAGTTTCGCCGCCTGGCGCTTTTGAAACCACGACCAGACAAGGCTCCCGGCGATCAGGATAGCCCCAGCGAGCGTCTCCGTTTGCGCCCCGTCAAGCGTTCCGCTGGCGACGAATCCGCCACCGATGGCCTGAACGGCTGCGCGGACCAGAAGCCCGCCGAGAGTTGTGAGTGAAACTTTATTTTGCATCCCCTAACGTATTCGCAAAAGTCCCCAATTTGCAAGTTGAATCTGCGATATATTAGGGGTTTGCTAGAGGATGGCTTCAAACCGCGCCAATCTCCAAACGATCATTTCAGCGGACGCGTCGCAATTTTCCGCGACAATGCGCCGAGCAGGCGGAACTGCAGCCGCTACGGGAAAGCGCATCGGTAAAGGCATGGCCGTAGGCGGGGCTGCGGTTGGTGCCGCTGGCGTTGCAGCTCTGGCGTTTGCCGGAGTAATGGCCGGGCGAATGATGGTGAACGGGGTTAAAAACGCGCTAGATCTCGGCGGCGCATTGTCGGACGTTGCCGCCCAAACGGGATTGAGCGCAGGGCAGGCCGCTGTCCTTCAGCGAGCCTTCACCGATAATGGTATTTCTGCCGATAAGCTGGGCGGTGTTATCAACAAGATGCAAAAATCTATCGTTGATATGGGCAACGGAGCGAAAGGTCCGACCGAGGCGTTTGATTCACTCGGGATTTCGTTTAACGAGATTCAAAGCCTCTCCCCCTCCGACCAGTTCGCACTGATCGCTAAAAAGGTTTCCGGAATTTCAGATCCGGCACTAAGAGCGGCTACGGCCATGAAGATTTTCGGAAAGTCTGGCGGTGAGCTTAATACGCTGTTTGCCGACGGCGGCGCAATCGGCAACGCTGGAAAAACTCTTGGAACTCAGACGGAGATCCTTGATCGTCGCGCAGGCGACTTTGACAAGGCCTCGGATATGCTCACCGGCGCTGGCGTTAAAATGCAAGGGTTTTTTGTCGGAATGGCAGACACTTTAGTCGATCCGCTGTTAATGCTCTTGGAGTCGTTCGACGCGATGGACCTCGCCGCGATGGGTCAGGCGGCCGGAGAGTCAATTTTAAAAGCGGTTCAATTCGCCGAGGACTTGATAGATAACGTAGTCAATTTCGGAATAGCATTAAAGCAAACTTTCGACGTTGCTAGCGCGGCGATAGCAATGCTTTTCGACCCTAATCTATGGTCTGGGTTTGCCGATCTAGGAAAGTTTGCTATGATGACTATTTTTAACGAGGGCTATAAACTCGTTCTTTCTATAGGCGCGGCCCTATCTGCCGCACTCCCCCCGGCAGCCGACTTATTCCTTGAGTTGATGACCATACTAACAAAGCCTGATTTCTGGAAAGGGTTAGGAAACGTCTTGGCGGGGCTCGCGGTTGGTTTTGGCGCAATAATGCTAAAGGTGATAGCGGGATTCTTGAAGCAGCTTTCTAAAATTCCCGGCGTAGGGAAATTTCTTAAAGGTGCCACTGACGAAATAGACACAAAGGCCGCCGAGGCTACATCTAAATCTCGCGATATGATGGCAGAGGGAAAGGATTTGCTGGGACCGATGGTCGATAGCGTAATCGCGTCTGCCGGTAAAGTCGGAAAGGCCGCTAGCGATGCGTTTACAGAAACTTTCGGATCTACTGAGGACGTTTTCGACACGAGCGGTCTAGTTAAGTCTGGCGTTGATAAAATTACCGGCGCTACGACCGGGGTGATGGAGGAGGTCAACAAAGAAGTCGGAGGTAGCGGGTTTGCTAGAGATTTTTTAAAAGGTCTAGTTATTGAAACCGGTGGAGGATCGCCATCAAAGGCCGCAGGCGAGGCTATAACAAAAGAGGCTATAACAAAATCGGCAGGTTTGACTTCCGCTGGCTTTGCGGGTCTAGGTGGCCTGGCAAAAATGCAAGAGGATCGGGCGGCTGGAATTGGACCCGGCACTACGGGAGCCTTCGCAGGTGATCGCGCCAGACTTGGCATCAAGTCAGGGCTTCAAACCGGATCCCTAGGAGCTAAGCGAAAGGTTGGCGGCGACAAGGAAAACAAGAAATCGGAGGATCTGCAAGAAAAGCAGGCTGGCTCTCTGGAAAGCATCGACCTTAAAATAACACAAGCGCTAACAGTAGGATAATATGCCAACTCCAATATCAGTAGCAAACACCGCATTCCGCGAGGTATCCGTTCAGGAAACCAAAAATCGCGGTGGAATGGATTCTGTTTCGATTCGATTGCGAGGTGCTGCCTCGGCCTTATCCTCAGCAAGAGCCGCATATCGCCTAGCCGGTCAATACGGCACATATAGAACAATGGCAATTGAAACGATAGACTCAACCGATACCGGCCCCGTTGCCGAGATAAACATTACCCTCCTTGGTTTCATTGATGCCATCGACTCCCAAAATGGAGTCGTTGCTGTAACAGATGACATTTCCGGCCAGAGCGTCACGATTAACACGGACGCAAACGAAAATATTACATTCAATTATTTCGCTCAAACCACCTCGGTGAGATACATCAGCCGCACGAAAGATGCACCCCGTAGCACTAGATACCCAGGCGTTGTCCCTAGCTCCATTGCAACGGGCACATTGTTTCAACCGAACCCGCCGAAATACACCGGCAGCATTTCTGGCCGCTATAAACTCGTTGGCCGATTGATTTCATTTCAGCGAGAGCGCGTGGCCGACAATGTTTGGGCGGTTGCCGAGACATGGGCAAACCTAATTGAGCCGGTGCAAGAAGTTGAATCGTAATGAAAGAAAAGCCATTTTTTAAAAGCGGGAATACCGCAATGGCAGCAGGCCTTAACTCTGTAGCTGATTACGCCCGTGAGCATGGTGTGAACCCAGGCGGCTCGCCCGGATGGTTGCAAACTCCTAACGGATGGAAGCCACCATCGGTATTTACGGCCTCGAGCGCAGAAAGTCCGTGGGATCTGGTAGCCGGCGAAGAGGAGGGGACATTTAACCTTCGCGCTCCCGTGGTTGTAGCTGGCATTACCAAACTCGGGACCGTGATCGTAATAACAAATACGCCAATCACGCTTGAGGTGGATACGTTCGTGGTCCTCAAGATTGACGACCTTTTAGCGAATCCATACACGTTCACGCTCGCACTAAAAGAGGTAGACGAAGCGGGCGGTCTCGAGGTGTATACATTTACCGGCGACGACGACCTTGAGACAGTCAACCTCCCGCTATACAAGCTGACTCAAGTATCTTCCGTTGGCTCTGTTAGGGTTGGTGATTTCCACGCGGTCAGTTATATTACGACCGGCATCAAAGCCTTGGCTTCTCATCAGGTGCTAATCCCTGACCGCCCAGCCAGCGCCTACGTGCCGAGGCTTGTTCCAGTGTCATGATAAACGATTATTTACATGGGGTCGCAGGGGCGCAACAAGCGGATGGAATACACCGGCCCGCTCCACAGTCGTTCATCTCATCATCAGGCATTGGCCTTACCGCCGACTCATACGTTTCGGATGAGCCGCCAAGCGAGGATATTCACGTAATCACTCGACCATCACCGCTCTGGTTGCCCCCCGCTTTACTTTCCAAGTGCCTGAAAACATCCATCTGGAAAGTTGTGGTAGACATTACTCCATCAGGAGATCAGTCTGATATAATTTCCGGTAGTTTCGAATACGAGGTTGTTGCCGGGACCGCTAGGCGACTGGGTTTTTTGGCAGGAGCCGAAATTGAAGACACGATTACAAATGAACCGGGATGGACGTCTGTTCGGGATGCCGTCGAATTTAAACGGCACCGCAAGCCGCCGCCCGATGAAGATGATTATTCTTTGTTTACATCCGGCTTTGCAAGTTTTGAACTTAGTTTGCAAGAGGAAAACCCAGAAGATGTTTCCCAATCGCTAGTTATAGGATTAAATCTAAACATTGGAGCATGGTTTCCATCCAATAAATCAACCCGCCCGCCTGATTCTGGAGTCGCAAAGCCTCGGTGGAATGACCGCGATGGCCTAGAAAGCGTTTGGGTTTGGGCTCTAAACGGCGGAATGACCTCGTTTCTCCAAACTGAATTTGGAACGGTTAACAACTTTTCGTCCAATCTAATAAATTACGAAGAGGAAAAATCCGGCAGAGCTAACGTGCCGGGAGGTAACAACGCGGACGAATATTTGAAAGTGACCGTTTCGCACGGAACGTTTTTCTCAGATGTTTAATTCTGATTCTCCGTTCGTATTGCGGGAATGTTAGGAATCTTCGCGCCGGGATTGTCGCGCAGGTATTCAGCCCACGATTCGCGCTCCATGCTGTAGGTCCATGATCTCGACATGGCGCTTTGAATCTCCCTCATCGTAGATTCCCATTGTGACACGGTGCGAGCCAGAAAGAAAATGCCGACGATTAACGCGCCCAAAAGTCCCAGTGAAATCGGAATCACGGCATCTTTTGAAATTGCTGAAAGCTTGGTGGACATGGTTAAGGGTTTAGGAAATGATATACCAGCCATTTTCTTGCGCGCGCCAGATGCGAATCGGCAATGACCCGCCCGCTAAAACATAGTTGGCGGATGTCCCGCCAGGAACAATCAGACTAACCCCAGAGCCTCTAGCAATAGTAAGACTGCCAGATGCGAATTGGGGAAAAATCCAAAAATTAGAATTATCAGGCCAGCCCGTCGATGATTGGGGTGGAATGGTGACTGTAATACCGGAAGTTGAGCATACCACAAATCTATTGTTATGAGAAGCAGGAGTCAGGGTAAAAGAAGGGGTCTGTGGTTCGATTCCAAATGGTATCGACTGACTTATTACAACAAGGCTGCTTATGCTTAGCCCTCCGCCTAAAGTCAGCTCTTGCGGTGCGCCAGTTCCCACCCCATTCCGACCGAGAATCCGCGCCGTCGCCATCGTTAGGCCGGAAGTCGTAGCCGGTCCCGGCGCAACAAAATCAGTTGCCGCCGTTGCGGTGCCCAGAACCCCCGACGTGAGTTTCGCCATGCCTGAGCCCGTCGCCTGCTTGAGCGCCTTTCCAGTTTCGCCATCAAATACGNCCGCGACCCCATTAACGGACGATGCAAGGCCGATTGCCGTATTTGGATTCACCAGAGCATCGCCCGCGAATGGCCTCAGCTTCCACACTCGCTGGTTTGTAGTTGTCGCGTAATCATCAGGCCGGATAACCATAGGCGAGTTTTCGGCATCGGTGCCGCTTTCGAGTCGATACATGCGCACCCAATCGTTCGCGACGTCGGCATCATAAAAAGCGACGATGGTATTTAGCTCGCGATTGCTTGATGCAATGGAATCAAGATCGGAAACGGTCCCACCAATTTTACTGGTAGTGCCTGGCAGCCATTCAATGCCAGCGGTCTTGAGGAGATATTGCGCCGCGTCGTCACCTGCTGCCGGGGTGCCCTCTACGCCTGAAATGATGTCGTGGTAAAGTGTGTAAATCACCGGGAGAACTGAGCTTCTCCATGAGCCGCTACCGCCCGGCTGGAACGTCAATTCAAAGCCACAGGCTGCGCTTGCAATGTCGTTTTCCGGCCCGCCGCTGAGACGTGCGAGCGCGGTATCAATTGGAACCGTGTTTAGGTTGAGATAGCCGGTGTATGTTTTCAGTGCCGCGTCATTCGTCCATGACGAGTTTGCGGCGAGACTAACGCCATCAGAAAACGCGCCTGATTCTTTGATCGCGCAGGTGATGACCGTTCCGCCCACGAGGTTTTCCGCCGTCCACGATCCCGATTGAATGATCGTGCCGGTTTCGACGGGATCAGATGATCGGCCAAATTGCAACACGATCTCTTGACCGTCTCCGGCTTTGCCTTCCAGATTTGTTAGAACGGATGCGCTGCCGGGTGATTGGACGAGGTAGCCTAGGCGAATGTCGTAGTACAGCTTCATGTGTTAGGAATTGCAATTATTTCAGCCCCGACTTCTTTGCCGCGATGGCGTCCATCTTGGCCTGGAGTTCAGCGGTTTCCGCATCCATCCGAGCGTTCTCACGAGCCTCGCCAAACAGACTGGCAGCATGGAGAATCTGCTCAATCGCCTCCCCGTCACCCTCAGAAATTGCAGCGCGGGCGGCTTCTACGAGCCTGTCAGCGTGGCCTTGGTGCTCGACGAGGGTAGCGCGGGCGGTGTCACGTTCCTGTTGCACCGCCGAAAGAACGCCACTCGCATCCGAGAGCGCCGCCTCGCTTTCGGCGTGGACTGCTTGAAGTGCCGCCGCATTTGCGCGGAGTAGATCGTCCCGCCACTCACTGAGGGCGGGGATGTGTTCGGCGATGCCGAGTGATGTGCAGAGTTCTTCGAGTTGCATGGGATCAGTTGGTAAAAAAGAAATTCACCCGCGTTTCGGCCGTGGGCGCCGTCAGGAAATGTAGGGTAAATGACCCGGCTGCTGCCACTACGCGCAGGCCGTTTGCCGTGGTATCGTTGGTGCCGACGGCGCACATGATAACGCTGGCAGTCGTGACGAGTGAGTTTGTGACCACGAGCGAAACCGCCGCCGCCGCAAAATTCACCGACCCGCTCGATTTGTTGATCGTTTGTGCCCCGGTCGTGCCTGCTGCGGTTATCGTTTTGTCGGCGAGCAATGTGCGGAGCGAAATGTCTCGCGGCGTGCTGTCTGTAGCATCAATGACACGCACACCGCCTGAGATCGGCGAGAGACACGCGCCGCCCCCGATAAAAGCATTTGTGGAGGTTTGCAAAAATCGGATACGCGCGTTCACGCCGACTACAAACTCTGCAACCCCCATCGGGTTACAGGCAATTCCGGAGCCCCCCCCAAAATACATATAGCCATTTACCGCCCATCCGTTTCCATTCAAAGACCGCTCGGCTGCTCCGCCGTTGATGTTGCCCGTCACTGTCAACCCCGCCAGCGTAGGATTATTCGAGCGCACCAGCGGCCCCGTTCCGGCCGCAGCCCCACCGCCGAGCGTATCTACCATCGCCGCGACGGTTGTATCGTCGAGCACGGTCGCTGCCGCTGCGGTGATCTCCGCATTGGCCCGCAATTGAGCCGCCGTCAGTGCCGCCGCTGGCCCAGTACCCGCTCCGATCGCACGCCCTAGCACGGACCCGGCGCTCATGATTTGCGTAGCCACGCCGGAATCAACGATCCATTGACCACCGATGGATACGACCACAACCTCTTCGCTGCCGCCGCCCGCTACGGCGGCACCCAGCACGGGCGCGAGGGCGTCTGATACCCTGATTGAAAAGCCCTCGTTGAACGCGGCTGATAGCAGGCTAGCCACGGGCACGATGCCTTTCGCAAGGTAGGTGCCAGCCACGACCCGCCCATCGACCTTTAGGTTATTTACCCCGGGATCAACGGCCACGGCGTTTGAAAGGTGCGTGCCGCCGCTCGCGAAAATGGTCATCTTGTCGCCGCCATCCGTGCCGAAAATAAACGAGCCACCAGCTCGCTCATTGATGAGGGCCATTTTACCCGATGTAGGCTCGGAGTAGACAAGTGCCAGGCGCACTCCCGCTTCATTCATCATATCGATCCGGCAAAACCCGCTCGCGCCGGTTCCGCTGCCGACGACTTGGAAGCCCCCTGTGCCATTTGACCTGACCGCAACGGGTTGATTTGTTCCCGTAGCTCGCAGTTCCACCAATCCCGCCGCGTCAGCCCTGAGTTCGCCGCCGCCCGTGATGTTGAGGCCCGCGAGCGTAGGAGTGTCCGCAGTAGCCAAGCCAAGCGAAGTTCGAGTCGCGCCCGTATTGGCCTCGATCGCTGTGTTGACGTTGGCATTCGTTACGCTGGCATCAGAACCAGCGGGACCGGCCGCTCCTTGAATGCCCTGAGCGCCTTGATTGATCGCCACCGAAACGAGAACCTCCTCGGCGTTCACTGTCGCAGAAATTAACACGTCGGTGTTGTTGATATAAATTTCACTCATGGCCGCGTTACCTCCGTATTTACTAGGATGGATCCTTTGAGGAAGGTTTGAATCTTGCCGTTGGCGTCTTCGGTTTCAATGTCGTAAACGTAAGCGCCCGCCTGTAACGCTAGGATTCGAGGCGGAACGCTAAACGTCCACGTAGCTGAGTTGCTAATTGAAATTCCCCCTCCCGCTGACGAGGTGAGCGATACGAGGGCGGATTCAGATGATGGCAAATTACGAATTTGAAGGGCGACTCTTGAGAGCGCCGCAGATGGTGCCGAGCCGTCAATCTCGACGCGGATTTGTATCACTCCCGCCCACGTGTCCCCGGCTGTAACCGTTGCCAGATTATAAATTGCGGGAGTCATGCCCTAACCAACCGCAAAAATAAGACGATTTCAAGCGCCATTTTACTTGATTTCCAGAAAGTGCCTTGTTAGGGTTTAGAATGCGCCTAACATTTGACAAATTCGGGAGGGTAAACAATATGCCGCCATCGATCATTCTCGGCGACTCCATTTATGTTGAGCTCATTGGGAGGGACTTGGATCTTTCTGTATCTGATGCTTACCGCATAGCTCTGGTCTTGAAGGCGGCCACGCCAATCACGGTTGGCCGCATTACGCTGGGATTCGGGGCTGGCTCGGCATCGTTTCGGGCGGATCAGGCTGGAGCTTGGACGATTTCGCAGGCTTTAAACGACCTTGATTCAATCAGTAGCGCGGGAGGCGTGACCGTCACCGGCAAGGGTGGGATGTATCAAGTGGCGTTTGTTGCCGTTGGCGTGCGCTCTGCCGTCACTGTCTCGCATTCCGCTATCGGTACACTCGCGAGCAGGTCTAGAGCGGTGGTAGCGGGCGGAGTGAGCGCGAAGGCGGTCTTTGAATTAGATCTAACCGTTCAGACTCTTTCGGAGGATTCGGTATTTTCTAGCCTCCCGATTCAGACGGCAACGGTTGAGCCGATTTCTACGGGATCGGTGTCTGCGTTTCAGGTTGATCGGATTCAGATTTCAGATGTTTCGGCCGGAGGGATGTTTCGCATCAACCTAAGCTCCGGGGTGCGTACCGCTTGGATGCCCGTCGGGATTTCATCCTATCGCCTCGAGCTTGAGCTTGATGCGCTCTCGGCCGGGTCGTTTCTAGTCTCGCGAACCGCAATGGGTGATTCCGTATCATTTGATCTTGCCCGATCTAGCCTTGGAGTAAATGCCGCCCCCTCCGTGCAATCCAATTTCCCCGCGAGACCCGGGCTTTCCGTCACGCTTGAAACCGGCCTGACAAAGCCGCTAATAGCACTGACTGATGCCGCCGCGCACGTCGCGCTTTTGATTTTCTCAAATTCTCAGGAAACCCTATTCGCTCAGGAAGTCGCGCTTTCACCGACTATCGCCGATCATCCTGCGGCCCTGTAATGTCCGCTATTTCCGCCCTTTCCCGCTACCGCAAAGAGAGCGCGCGCTATCTGTTGCAGCTCTGCCGGTTCAAGAAAACCCTGAACTGCGAGGAATGGAGCGAATCAGTTCGCCGCATGGAGGGGGGAGGGCGGTATCGGCTATCGTTTGCGCCGTATCAACGGGAAATGATGCGGACCCCGTTTGATCCGAATGTGCAAATGACGGTTTTCATGATGCCGTCACGGTCCGGTAAAACGGAGGTCATCATGAACATTATCGGGCACGCCATTGATGAGGTTAAAAGAAAAATCCTTGTGACTTACCCGACCATTGGTGCCGCCGAGAAATGGAGCAAAGAAACATTTATGACCGGCCTGATTAGATGCACTGAGTCGCTCGATAGGGTGCTGGGAGACGGTGAGGGCAGGCGGAAAAGTTCAAACACGATTCTTCACAAAATGTTCCCCGGTGGGCTTTTGAACGTATTTGGTGCGAATGTCCCGACCGAGATGCGACGGGCAAAGGGCAATCTTTTGATTGCCGACGAGGTTGACGCATTCAAAAACACGGATGAAGGCGACCCGCTAAAAATCCTGTGGGTGCGCGGGACGGAATACCCTGACACTGTGAAAATAGCCGCGTCATATCCAAGCCTGAAGGGCTCCTCGAGGATTGAGGACATGATGCTTCAAAGCGATTATCGCGTGATGAAATACCCGTGCCCACATTGCGGCGAGTGGTTCGTCATGCACCGGAATCAGATTCGATACAATAGGCAGGCACCGGAAGATGCCTTTATGGAGTGCCCGTCTAACGGATGCAAAATCACGGACGCGGAGCGGCGCAATCTCGTTTTGTCTCATGATAAATGGACCCCAACGCGGCCATTTACGGGGATTGCGGGGTTTCACGCGTCAGGAATGACCTCGCCCCACCCGGTTCAAAAGGGATTCAAGAGCCACCTTCATTACGTCGCGCAACTTGAGATAGATGCTGAGATGGCTGAAAATCGCGAAATGGCCATTCAGGTTTTGGTTAATACCTTTGACGCCGAGACGTATCAACCGCCCGAGGAGGAGAAACCAAGTCCGGATGGTATCGCCATGGAGGCCTACGACTTCCTCTCACGCGCCCACGACGGGGCTTCGCTTGTCCCCGATGGGTGTCTTATGGTCACCTTTGGCGCTGACGTTCAGGGGGACCGCGTAGAGCTCGAGTTCGTCGGGCATGGCATCGACAACCAGACTTTCGGCCTTGGCTATCACGTCCTTGCTGGCAAGCCCACGGAAAACGCGGTGTGGAATGCCGTAGATAAGCTCGTCGAAAGCTCAGTCTTTCGGCATCCGTCAGGGAAAGATTTAAAAGCCGTGCGCGGGTTCATCGACTCGAAATATAAGACGGATTTTGTGCGAGCGTTTACCAGAGCAAGAAAAGCCCGAGGGATCTTTGCAATCTACGGCTCTACTGTGCTTTCAAAGCCGATTGTATCCGCTGCCAAAAAGATGGCCGGCGTGACCGTTTACGAAATAGGAACGCATGAGGCGAAGTCGCTCATTTATCAAAACGCCAATCTGCGATGGGACAAGAAAGGCGACGCCCCGCCCGGTTATCCTCATTATCCGTTTGGATTTGGCTACACTCCCGAGTATTTCAAGATGTTGCTGTGCGAGGATGTCGAAATGAAAAAAGGGCAAGATGGGAATTTTTATCAGTTTTTCTCAAATCCTAACCGATTGCGAAACGAGCCGCTCGATGTGCGGGGTTACGCGATGGCCGCAGCCCGATCCCTAAATCCGAATTACGCCAAGATCGCGCAAAACCTCGCTGGAAATACCCCTGAAAAGGCCGTAAAAGACTACCAATTAGACAAAACTCCACGAAATTTCGTCACAGATGCCTAATAATAGGGTTGAAATGCCGATATATTAGGGTTTTGCTAGGACATGAGCATTCCCTCAACGGCTTACCTTGGCGATACACTGACATGGCGCGAAACTTTCGCAACGGGATCAACCGGGAAAGGGGTATTGCGCCACATTGAATCAGGCGATGTGGTCGCGGTTAACGCGATTGTTTCCGGCGCACGCTGGAATCTCGACATTGCCGCCGCGCTTACCGAGGGGATGCCGTCAGGCGATTATTCCGCGTCGGTTGTAATCGACCTCGGAGCGACACGGGAAACCCGCATCATCGGTTCTATTGTGATGCGCCCGCCCGTAAGCCGCCCCGTAGAAGAGTCTCACGCCCGCCGAATGGTGAAGATGCTGGAGGCCCATCTTGAGGGACGAATCAGTGACGACGAGGGCAGGGGCATTGAAAGCTACACAATCGGAGGCGTCCCCATTACAAAGATCCCCATCCCGCAGGCGAAGGAACTGCTCTCAATGTATCGCGTCGATTTGAAGCGCGAAGTTGCCGCAGCTCGCCTCGATGCCGGGCTGGGAACGGGGCGAATGGTTTACTCAACGTTCAATTAATTATGATAGTCGACCAACACGGCAACCCCGCAGCATCTGGAAAGCGCAACTTTGAGGCCGCTAAAGCGACCCGATACACCGCTGATTGGCTCGCTTCTTCCGGCCCTGCAGACAAGATCGGGAAGCAAGACATAGCTTCTCTTCGCGACCGCGCACGGGATAGCGAGCGCAATGACGGATACGTCGAGGGCATCCTGACAGAGCTAGAAAGCAATATCGTGGGGGAGCATGGAATTGGTGTAAAGTCGATGTGCCGCAAAGCCGACGCCAGAAATAAGAGTGGCATCGCGAATAAGCTCGATGACTCCGCGTGTTTGAAGATTGACCAGGCCTATGAAGAGTTTTCCAAGCGCGGAAAGTTCGACGTCACCCGGCAGTATTCCCGCGCCATGCTCGCCCGTGCCACTGTGCGAGCCGTTGCCCGTGATGGCGGGGCATTGTCCCGCCTGGTTGATGGCATCGAAAAAAACGAGTTTGGCTTCATGGTTCAGGCTCTGGAAATTGACGCGCTGAACCCGCGCACGAATGACCCCGCCAGGCGCATCCACATGGGCATCCAATATGACGAATGGGATGAGCCGGTAGCCTACCATCTCGATAAACTCGACCCGCGAGGCGCGATTTACGCACGCCATGAGACGTTCTCAGTGCCAGCCGAGAATCTGTGCCACCTGTTCCTAAGTAAGCGGGTATCGCAGTCCCAGGGATTCTCATGGCTCGCTCCCGTGCTCCTCAGGTTGCGCCACCTCGGGAAGTATGAGGAATCTGAAGTTATCGCCGCCCGCGTGTCATCAAACAAGCTCGGGTTTTTCGAGACTACGGGCGATTCGGAATACACCGGAGCCGATGATGGGCGGGGTAATATCCTGGCGCCATCCTCGCCGGGTGCTTTCGAGACTTTGCCCGTAGGTGTGACTGCGAAAATGATCGATCCCGCGCACCCTAATGCCGATTACCCTGATTTCAGAAAGGCGATTCTGCGAGGCGTGAGCGCGGGAATTTATCTCAATTACAACACCCTCGCGAAAGACCTTGAAGGTGTTTCGTATTCCTCGATTCGGCAGGGAACGCTTTCGGAGCGCGATACGTGGCGCATGCTCTGTAAATGGTTCATCGAATGCCACGAAATGCCCATCCGCTCCCGCTGGCTCCGCATGGCGCTGCTCATGGGGCAGATTGAAGGCTATTCCATCGCTGATTACGAACGGCTAAACCACGCTGAATTTTCCGGCCGCACATGGGACTGGGTTGACCCGCTCAATGACATTAAAACAGCCGTCGCCGAGGTTCAACTCGGGATCACGTCGAGGCAAGACATTTGCCGGAAGAAGGGCAAGAGCTTCGAGAAGATCGTGGCTCAAAACGAGGTTGATATTGCCCTGCTTGAAAGCGCCGGGCTGCCATCGGATCCGACCGGAGCGCCGAAACCCGCGCCGCCCGTAACTGTAACCGAATCCGAATAAGGAGTGCGGATGCTCAAATCAATAAACGAAATCGCGTCAATCGTCGGGGCTGATAGAGCCACGGTAAAGCGGCGCGCGGACCAGTTTGGTCTTGCCGGTCAGGAAGGCGAGAAAAACTCCGTCTGCTACGATACGCGGATTCTACTTCAGCTAGTGCCAGCCCCGTCACGGAATGGCGATACCGGCGAAGGAGTTACGCTTGAGGAGGCCAGAATCCGGCAGACGGTCGCGGACGCGAGGGTGAAAGAGTTTGCCGCCGCGAAGGCTGAGGGCCTGCTTGCGGACATTGACGAACTGCTCGCCGCTCAAAATTCAATCTTCGATGTCGTGATCGGTCAGGTCAAAGCAAGCTCGATGACCGAGGACGAAAAAGAAGATTGCCTTTCCGCGATGGCGAAGCAGGCGGAGTTTTGGCTGGAAGTTTAATCCCAAAAAGTAAAAAGCCGCCCGGAAGCGAGGCCCCCGGACGGCTGGTAAAATGAATCTAACGCTAGATCATTTTACCACATCTAAGGCGACTTTGCAACCTGCTTCTTGGATAAAATCCAGTTTACCGCCCCGAGTGCCGCCTTGCGCCCTCCGCGATCTTGCGGTTGATGTATTCCCGCTTGTCATTGGCTACGGCATTAATGCCGTCCTGCATGGCGGGTTGGATGATGTCATCGACGTGCTGTCTTTCCAGCCCTTCGACACGCAGTATAATCGTGGGCCGAAATTTCCGGTGAGCCCTCTTTGCTTTGGCGTGTTTAATCTTCATCGCCTTTGCCCTCGATCTGATTTTAGCTCCGAGGTCAGATGCGAGCTTGAGAAATATTGCCGCCGAGTAGTTTGTTGCCCTAGTTCTTGCGTTAAATATCTTTTCCGCAATCTTATCATTGCCCTTGCCCTTGACAGCTGCGCCAAATTTAGTTACCCCAAATTTTGTTTTGCCTGTCGCTAGCGCGTGAAAAAATGCAGGGTCTACGCCCTGCCCTCCGCCGAACTCGCTCCAATTAGTTGGCTTCCAGATAGTCCTCCTGCAAAGTCGGAATGCTTGAAAGTTCACGTCGGTTGCTATTTTCTCGACCGCTTCCGGAAGCGTCTTGCTCGTGTATGCCATGTAATCGCGCAGCGCCCGTTCAAGCTCGCCGGTGTCCACTCTAATTCTCACTGAGTCGTTGGCCATGGTCTAACATTACTCCCAATCCTCGGCAAAATCGCCTAGAATCTCGCGCGCCTTTGCCTTGGCTGATCGCCCCGGCGTGACAAGTTCGACTTTCGGGATCTTCGCCAGCGAGATATTGCGGAGCTGCATCCCGATCACAAGCGGGAGAACGGCAACATAATATTCCCACGGCATGCCTGGGAGCTCGGAGGCTACGGTGCTGACGTAATCCGCATCCGAGCCGATCACTCCCCCAGCGTGTCGCTGTTCGCGGATCCGCCGTGAGAATCGATCGTGGCCTCTACCCCGTCGATGTCGGATTTGATTTGCATGATGAGCGCAAACGCCTCGTCGTATTCGGTTGGCCCGCATTCGGATTCAATCCACCAGTCAAACGCCTCGCCGTAGGCCTTTTCGGGATTCAACGCCGCCCGTCGTGCCCGTGTTGCATCGCCTGACAAGAGCCACATTAATTTGATGGCGCTGCGGTCGAGGAAATCGTTGCCCGTTGCAATGACCTGTTCTCCGCCCGCAAACTCCATTTCAAATCCAAACGGGAACGCTCTCATTAGCCTTGCCGCGTTTGAGGTCAACTTCGTTACAGGGCTCAGCGTTTTACCCCTAAATGTAAACTCCATGGCTCGCATTGCGGCCATGTCAGGGTCTGCCTCGCGCTCAATGTCTTCGATTGTCAGTGTTTCGTTCATGTCCATTTTTTTAGTAGTTTCTGAAAGTTTTTGCCATGCGGAATGATTAGAGGGAATCGGTCATCCCGATCGATTTTGATTGCCTTACTCGCGATTTTCCACGAATCTTTAAGCTCAAGATATTGCGCGACCCATGCCTTTACCCACGCAAACATTGATGGCGCCCAGTTGGCGTCAAATGCCGCCGCAAACTTTGCCCCGTTGCGAGACTTGGCGGATCGCATAAGCCCCGCGAATTCTGACATTATCTGCGCGGCCTTCTGTTCGCCGTCGGAGACGCTTTTAGATCCGATTGGAAACTTGCCCTGCTCAAAATGGCGAATGGTCGCCACTGCTCCGGTAAGGTGCAAGATTTCAATGTCATCCGCGATTTTCGCCCATTCGTCGAGACCCTTGCACGCAACGAGGCGGGATTTGATTGTCGCGGCGTCGGCAAGCTCGGCGTCAGGCGCGGCCCATACTTTGGCGATTGCTAGCGGGTTGACGCCCTGCCTGTCGCTGAGATAAAAATGGATATCGCCCGGTTCCCCAGGGTCGTATTTTTTGATCTTGGAATACGTGTTTGAAATGCCGGGAGTTCCATCGGCTAATTCGATTCCACAAACGGCGCACGCCGCGACAAAGCGCGGGCAATGCGTCGGAATTAGGGTGACTTGCATTTTTAGGCAATGTCAGGAAATTTCTCAAACGATACGGACGCTGTGGCAAGCGATCCCCGATCCTGGCTGATTGAAATCTCATTCATATACCAGCCCCCGGCGGCGACTCCGTAGCCATCAATGCCGTTTGCTATGGTTTCAGCAATACCCTGAGCAACGCCAAGAACGCCGGTAAGGGCTGCGGTATTCACCTCGCCGGTGATCGTGCAAGAGCTGGAGATCAGGAAGTTGTGAACAAAGCCCGTTGGTGACCCGGCCTTGTCTTCAATGTTCATTCTCTCATTGGACCAGCTCTGTTCAAAGCCTTGGATATTGATTCCGGTTTCAACGGCGGCGACGCCTTTTTGATAGTCTGCGGCAGATACGTAGGTTGGAGTTGGCATGATGTTAGAGCGGTTGAATTGATGCTGAAAGTGATTGTGTTATTATTCTGGAGTTTTCATCTTCGACAACGCGGGTAGCCCCTAGCACCTCGACGGCCTGCCCGCGCGGCATAACGAATGACCTGCCAGCGTTGGCCTCAATGGTTTCTTTAGCCGCGTGAGCGGTGCCGATCATGGCGCTAATGAGTTGAAGCTGAATACCGGATAGGTTTTTGCATTGGACCTCAATGTTCACGTCAAAAATATTTGTCCCGATAGGATTTTCAGCGCCCGACTCCGCGCGAACCCCAATTGATACAAACTCATCATCAGCAGAATCACTATAAGACGCCACCCGCACGCCGGGGAAGGCGTCACGCAAAACCGCAAGAATTGAATCCTCAACTCGAGTTGAAAGGTCTGGCTTGGTGCTAGTCATTCGTTAGTGTAAGTGTGAGGATTTTCTCCCCTGATTTGTCTATTGATGAAATGCGGTATTTCTTGCCGCCCCTCATCGCCGATTCGGTTTCCCTCGGTGGGTCTCCTCGATTGATAATTGTTGCCAGTATTGTTTCATCCCGGCTGTGTAGGCCGAATTCGGATGCCGCCATCGTGTTCGCTCCCGCCTCGATATGTGCCCGGTAGTTCCGGCCCCCGATGTTGATTACCTCGCCGTCCATCGCGATCAGGTCAGATACCGCTGAAACTTGATCGTTTCTCGCGTAGCTCATTTACTAATCAGTGATTTGATTTTATCCTCGATCCCACTCTTGTGGCCTTCGGTGAGGAAGCATTTAAGATTGGCCCGTTCATCTTCGACGATTGCCGCCACCGCATCCTTGTCATGGGAAACGGATTTGATTATTGCTAGGATGCGCTGAATCCTCGTCACGCGTTCCGCCTCAGGTGCATCACCGGAACGAAACGGCGATGCACCCTTGAGCGGAACGGATGGCAGAGATTCGATCATTTGATGATTTCGCCGGTAAGAATGGTAGCGATATTGCTACCGCCCCCAGTTTCAACGGCGGCTTTAAACCCGGTGAAGGCTCCCACATTCTGGCCCAGCTCAAAATCAACGGACCCGGCTGCAAAGCCTGTTGCGCCGGTGATGGTATGAGTCGAACCGGGCGCGGTCGCGTCGGCGAGAGTTGAGGTTGTGCTGCTCTGTAGCGTGATGATCAGGGTTTTATCCGCGACCAGAACGCTGTTAACTGGCCACGAAACACGGAGCTTCGTGCCCTCCCGATGCGGCCCCTTGCCACCGATTTCGATGGCGTCAGAGGTAGCGGCGGCGGCAGCGGCGGGAAGCGCCTTGGTTGCGGTCAGTAGCGCATCAGATGCGTTACGGCGATTTACGATGTTAGTGCTCATAATGTGGTCCGGTTAGGATTAGACGGTTTCTGCGTTGGACAGGTTGATTGTCGAATAGATCGGAACGCCGAAATACTCCTGCGGGAGCGGTGAAGGCGCGCCGTTTGGATTGTAGGTAGTGCGCGAAACTTGGAGCTGCGACTGGCTGCGTGGAGTCATGAAGATAGCGTTAGGGTTCATGCCGAGTTCACGGGCTTTCTGGAACGCCTGAGCGAGCAGGATATCAGTCAAGCCCTTTCCAACGTCGCTGCCGATGTTTTTGACTCGGATGGCCGCGTTTTTGTTGGCGAGGCGCGGGGTGATCCGGCCTTCGATCCAGTTTTGTAAAACGCGGAGGCTTTTACCGGCAGCGTCCTGGTGGGTGACTTCGATCCAGTCGGAGAAACTGAATGTCGAGTCATTGCCGTAAACGTGGTCAAGTGAATACTGACCAAGCTCAAGGATCCAGACGGACGTTTTCGCGGTCGCGCCGGTCGCGTCGAGGACGTGCGTAGCGTCAGTCGAGGACTGAGCGAGTAGACCGGGAGGTGCCTTCGTGTCCGCGCTCATCGCGGTTCCTCCATACCAGCTCTGCACTGCGACGTGCTCGAGTACATCCTTGGCCCGCGCAACGGTCTGGTTGAGGAGGAAACGGCCTGGGTCACGCGAGGCATTTAGAACGCCCTGAATGTCCACGTTGATAAACTCCGAGACGATACCGGTCTGGAAGACGCGGCTTTCAAACTCGGATTTTTGCGGGGTGGTGCCCTCGTTGGCATTGCGGAAAGACGCCGTGCCCTTGGTGGTCCTAACGGAAAGCGAAATAGTATCTCCGATGATGGTGTCAGTTGGGAAGATCCCGATTTCCGGGATCATCTGAATTGCCTCTTCGATGACAGGATAACCGATTCCGAGGTCGCTTTTGGCAACGTCGAGAAGGGTAAGCGAACCGGCCATGGAGCGGTGGAAGGCCACGCCACCGCTGCCGGTGAGGTAATTCCTGCCCTCGCTGATGACCTGAACGCGGCTTGGGATTTGAAGCCCGGCACCGCGAGCGCCAAGAGCGACCTTAGCGGCATTGCCCCATGCGTTTTCAGTGTGAGCGCGGGTGCCGACCTCGGCGTCTGGAATGTCAGCAGTTGCTTTTGGCATGCTGTAAGACGCGGAGCCGTCGCGGAGCTTTCCAACGATGGCTGCTCGGAAGTCGTCAACCGTTGCGCCTCGCTTGAGCGCGTCTTTGATGTCCTCGACTGAAATGTCGAACTCGGTTCCCATATCGCGGATTTCGGTTTGACGGTCGATTTCGAGACGGGCGATTTCAGAGGCTCGCTTTTCAAGGCGAGCGGCCTCGATGACCTTATCGTTGTCGATTTGCTCGGCGCTGCGGGTTGCGACTTGCGCAGCTTCAACGGCGGGTTTTTCCGTTGCGACTGCCGGAGCAATGGCGCGGACTTCTTCGGTTTGAGCCTCGGGCTTTTCCATAATAATTTGAGTTGAGAGTTGAGCGGCGCGGGTGCCGAAAATTGAGGCGGCATCCCTGACACCAACAGAATCGTCGGCAGGGATTGACACTACGGAAACCTCAAAAGGCTCCCAATCGTCCACTCGGTAGGTGTCTTCATTGCCGTTCTTGGCGGACTCGGAAAGAGTCATTTTGTGAACGCGATAGCCGACGGAGACCTTGTTCCGGATGCCGTCGAGAACGTCTTGAAAGATCGCCTCACCTGCTGGAGACTTTGAGAATCGGACCATAGCGCGGCCCTTGCCGGACTTGATTGATGCGGATTCTACAACGCCAATTTGATTACGGGAATCGTGATCGAGCAGGAGCGGGGCTTTATTGTTCAGCCTGTCGAGGCGAACGGAGCTTGGCTTGTGGTCGAGAACCTCCCGACCGAACCATCGTTCAACGGGTGCCTCGCTTGAAAAATCCATTTCGACCGTCCGGGCGTCGGCATCGACGGAGGCGCGAACAAGGTCGAAGCTCCTCGTCATCGGCTGCATTTCTTGGGCGGTTCCTGACATTGGGATAAAAAACCCCTAATATATCGCCATTGCAAGAATTATTTTCGCGGGATGTTAGGTCACGAAAAAGCCCGCCCTTTTGAGGCGGGGCTTTACGGGCTCGGATGGGGCTGCTGTTATCGCCGCCGCCTCATCGCGCCGCCTTCCCTTCAAGCGCCCGGGACATAATATTCGACCCGATCACATTGACGCAAGCGGCGGCGATCTTTTTGGGATCGACGAAACCCCATGCCGGAGGATGATACCCGACCTCGGCAGCGATGGCCAAAATATCTTCGCCGGTCACCTGGCCCTCCTTGATTGCGATCTCATCCTCGCCGGGCTCGATGCCGGAGCCGTTGCACCATTCGCAGGTTGAGAATTTGCCCGTTGAATTGCCGTCATTGTCAACATCCTCAAGGTGCCCCGTGCCAAAGCAGACTTTGCACGGGTCGCCCGCTTTTGGGATTGGCTCGGCAATTTGCGCGCTTATATCTTGCTTGGGTGGTCTTCCCCGGCGCTTTGTTTCTGTATTATTTTCCATGTCGCTCGCTTTTTTTGGTTTTTTGGTATTGTTTTGATGAGCCTTATTCCCATTTCGGGAGCCAGGCGGAGAATCGATGCGGTTCTTTCAAGCGCGGCAGATGCCGATGATGGGCATGTAAATTGGAATTGATTAGCGACCGCTGCCGTTGATGCGCCGGGGTGATCATTGATCCATGCGATTATTTGGAGT
>JGI1221J13441_10000360_pt1 | contig 21028 bp, 35 predicted proteins | sample LakVidmifraction_4_FD_13441 | JGI IMG/M metagenome (IMG submission 13441) | reverse complement strand
CAAAACGATAACCGCAGCAGGCACGACCGGGGCACAAACGATCAACAAATCGAGCGGGTCGGTGAATTTTGCGGCGGCGGCGGTTTCGCTCGTGGTCACAAACTCACTCGTCACGACTGCCAGCGTTATCATGTGCGCCGTCGGCACCAACGATACCACGGCAAACGGCCTGCGCGTAGTGGCAGCAGCCGGGTCATTTACCCTACATTTCCTGACGGCGCCCACGGCCGAAACGCGGGTGAATTTCTTTTTTACCAACTGATCCCATGCAACTCGAAGAACTCTGCACATCACTCGGCATCGCCGAACACATCCCCGCCCTCAGTGAGTGGCGGGACGATCTACTCCGCGCAAATGCGGCGGCACTTCAAGCAGTCCACGCCGAAAGCGAGGCGGCGCTCTCGGATGCGAGTGGCGTTCTTTCGGCGGTGCAACAGGAACGTGACACCGCCCGCGCTACCCTCGTCGAGCACCAAGGCCACGCTGACAGGCTCGTAGAAGCCGCCCGCGCTGCAATTTCTGAGGGTGACGGGGAGGCGATTGAGCAGATTCTCCATGCTGCCAGTCTGTTTGGCGAGGCTCGTGAGAACGCTCGGATGGATGCGGAAACCGCTGAACTCCAGGCCAAGATGGACGCCATCGCGGCAAAGAAGTCGGGGCTGAAATAATTGCAATTCCTAACACATGAAGCTGTACTACGACATTCGCCTAGGCTACCTCGTCCAATCACCCGGCAGCGCATCCGTTCTAACAAATCTGGAAGGCAAAGCCGGAGACGGTCAAGAGATCGTGTTGCAATTTGGCCGATCATCTGATCCCGTCGAAACCGGCACGATCATTCAATCGGGATCGTGGACGGCGGAAAACCTCGTGGGCGGAACGGTCATCACCTGCGCGATCAAAGAATCAGGCGCGTTTTCTGATGGCGTTAGTCTCGCCGCAAACTCGTCATGGACGAATGACGCGGCACTGAAAACATACACCGGCTATCTCAACCTAAACACGGTTCCAATTGATACCGCGCTCGCACGTCTCAGCGGCGGGCCGGAAAACGACATTGCAAGCGCAGCCTGTGGCTTTGAATTGACGTTCCAGCCGGGCGGTAGCGGCTCATGGAGAAGCTCAGTTCTCCCGGTGATTTACACACTTTACCACGACATCATTTCAGGCGTAGAGGGCACCCCGGCAGCAGGTGACGACGCGGCGCAATATCTCCTCAAGACCGCTGGCATTGAATGGCTGCCAGGCACTACCAGTAAAATTGGTGGGACCGTTTCCGATCTTGATTCCATTGCATCAAGCAATCGCGAGCTAAATACCATCGTCGCTTTTTATGATGCCGACGTCGCGAACGATTGGGTGCGCATGTATCGACTCGAAAGCGGCACCGATGCCGAAAACTCGCCTATGGTTATCCGGCCTGATGATTACGCGACAACTACAAACCAGCGAGTGTGGAAGCTGAGGCCATTCGCGGGCGATGCTCTGGTGAATCCAAATACGGCAATCGGCCTTGCATCGTCCGTTAATGGGGTCGCGGTCGTATTTGATGGCGAAACTGGAAAGGCGCTCAAGCAGGCGACGGGCTCAGGCATGGCGAAACTCACGTCGGGGGTTCTGGGCACCGCAACGGCGGCAACTGATTTTGTTGCGCCGGGACCGGCTACGACTTCCGGCCTAACGATGGCGACGGCGCGGATTCTCGGTCGGAATGGGGTGGGAACTGGCGCACCGCAAGAGCTGACTTTAGGCGGAGGGCTAAGCATAAGCAGCCTTGTTGTAATAAGTCAGTCGATACCATTTGGAATCGAACCACAGACCCCTTCTTTTACCCTGACTCCTGCTTCTCATAACAATAGATTTGTGGTATGCTCAACTTCCGGTATTACAGTCACCATTCCACCCCAATCATCGACGGGCTGGCCTGATAATTCTAATTTTTGGATTTTTCCCCAATTCGCATCTGGCAGTCTTACTATTGCTAGAGGCTCTGGGGTTAGTCTGATTGTTCCTGGCGGGACATCCGCCAACTATGTTTTAGCGGGCGGGTCATTGCCGATTCGCATCTGGCGCGCGCAAGAAAATGGCTGGTATATCATTTCCTAAACCCTTAACCATGTCCACCAAGCTTTCAGCAATTTCAAAAGATGCCGTGATTCCGATTTCACTGGGACTTTTGGGCGCGTTAATCGTCGGCATTTTCTTTCTGGCTCGCACCGTGTCACAATGGGAATCTACGATGAGGGAGATTCAAAGCGCCATGTCGAGATCATGGACCTACAGCATGGAGCGCGAATCGTGGGCTGAATACCTGCGCGACAATCCCGGCGCGAAGATTCCTAACATTCCCGCAATACGAACGGAGAATCAGAATTAAACATCTGAGAAAAACGTTCCGTGCGAAACGGTCACTTTCAAATATTCGTCCGCGTTGTTACCTCCCGGCACGTTAGCTCTGCCGGATTTTTCCTCTTCGTAATTTATTAGATTGGACGAAAAGTTGTTAACCGTTCCAAATTCAGTTTGGAGAAACGAGGTCATTCCGCCGTTTAGAGCCCAAACCCAAACGCTTTCTAGGCCATCGCGGTCATTCCACCGAGGCTTTGCGACTCCAGAATCAGGCGGGCGGGTTGATTTATTGGATGGAAACCATGCTCCAATGTTTAGATTTAATCCTATAACTAGCGATTGGGAAACATCTTCTGGGTTTTCCTCTTGCAAACTAAGTTCAAAACTTGCAAAGCCGGATGTAAACAAAGAATAATCATCTTCATCGGGCGGCGGCTTGCGGTGCCGTTTAAATTCGACGGCATCCCGAACAGACGTCCATCCCGGTTCATTTGTAATCGTGTCTTCAATTTCGGCTCCTGCCAAAAAACCCAGTCGCCTAGCGGTCCCGGCAACAACCTCGTATTCGAAACTACCGGAAATTATATCAGACTGATCTCCTGATGGAGTAATGTCTACCACAACTTTCCAGATGGATGTTTTCAGGCACTTGGAAAGTAAAGCGGGGGGCAACCAGAGCGGTGATGGTCGAGTGATTACGTGAATATCCTCGCTTGGCGGCTCATCCGAAACGTATGAGTCGGCGGTAAGGCCAATGCCTGATGATGAGATGAACGACTGTGGAGCGGGCCGGTGTATTCCATCCGCTTGTTGCGCCCCTGCGACCCCATGTAAATAATCGTTTATCATGACACTGGAACAAGCCTCGGCACGTAGGCGCTGGCTGGGCGGTCAGGGATTAGCACCTGATGAGAAGCCAAGGCTTTGATGCCGGTCGTAATATAACTGACCGCGTGGAAATCACCAACCCTAACAGAGCCAACGGAAGATACTTGAGTCAGCTTGTATAGCGGGAGGTTGACTGTCTCAAGGTCGTCGTCGCCGGTAAATGTATACACCTCGAGACCGCCCGCTTCGTCTACCTCTTTTAGTGCGAGCGTGAACGTGTATGGATTCGCTAAAAGGTCGTCAATCTTGAGGACCACGAACGTATCCACCTCAAGCGTGATTGGCGTATTTGTTATTACGATCACGGTCCCGAGTTTGGTAATGCCAGCTACAACCACGGGAGCGCGAAGGTTAAATGTCCCCTCCTCTTCGCCGGCTACCAGATCCCACGGACTTTCTGCGCTCGAGGCCGTAAATACCGATGGTGGCTTCCATCCGTTAGGAGTTTGCAACCATCCGGGCGAGCCGCCTGGGTTCACACCATGCTCACGGGCGTAATCAGCTACAGAGTTAAGGCCTGCTGCCATTGCGGTATTCCCGCTTTTAAAAAATGGCTTTTCTTTCATTACGATTCAACTTCTTGCACCGGCTCAATTAGGTTTGCCCATGTCTCGGCAACCGCCCAAACATTGTCGGCCACGCGCTCTCGCTGAAATGAAATCAATCGGCCAACGAGTTTATAGCGGCCAGAAATGCTGCCGGTGTATTTCGGCGGGTTCGGTTGAAACAATGTGCCCGTTGCAATGGAGCTAGGGACAACGCCTGGGTATCTAGTGCTACGGGGTGCATCTTTCGTGCGGCTGATGTATCTCACCGAGGTGGTTTGAGCGAAATAATTGAATGTAATATTTTCGTTTGCGTCCGTGTTAATCGTGACGCTCTGGCCGGAAATGTCATCTGTTACAGCAACGACTCCATTTTGGGAGTCGATGGCATCAATGAAACCAAGGAGGGTAATGTTTATCTCGGCAACGGGGCCGGTATCGGTTGAGTCTATCGTTTCAATTGCCATTGTTCTATATGTGCCGTATTGACCGGCTAGGCGATATGCGGCTCTTGCTGAGGATAAGGCCGAGGCAGCACCTCGCAATCGAATCGAAACAGAATCCATTCCACCGCGATTTTTGGTTTCCTGAACGGATACCTCGCGGAATGCGGTGTTTGCTACTGATATTGGAGTTGGCATATTATCCTACTGTTAGCGCTTGTGTTATTTTAAGGTCGATGCTTTCCAGAGAGCCAGCCTGCTTTTCTTGCAGATCCTCCGATTTCTTGTTTTCCTTGTCGCCGCCAACCTTTCGCTTAGCTCCTAGGGATCCGGTTTGAAGCCCTGACTTGATGCCAAGTCTGGCGCGATCACCTGCGAAGGCTCCCGTAGTGCCGGGTCCAATTCCAGCCGCCCGATCCTCTTGCATTTTTGCCAGGCCACCTAGACCCGCAAAGCCAGCGGAAGTCAAACCTGCCGATTTTGTTATAGCCTCTTTTGTTATAGCCTCGCCTGCGGCCTTTGATGGCGATCCTCCACCGGTTTCAATAACTAGACCTTTTAAAAAATCTCTAGCAAACCCGCTACCTCCGACTTCTTTGTTGACCTCCTCCATCACCCCGGTCGTAGCGCCGGTAATTTTATCAACGCCAGACTTAACTAGACCGCTCGTGTCGAAAACGTCCTCAGTAGATCCGAAAGTTTCTGTAAACGCATCGCTAGCGGCCTTTCCGACTTTACCGGCAGACGCGATTACGCTATCGACCATCGGTCCCAGCAAATCCTTTCCCTCTGCCATCATATCGCGAGATTTAGATGTAGCCTCGGCGGCCTTTGTGTCTATTTCGTCAGTGGCACCTTTAAGAAATTTCCCTACGCCGGGAATTTTAGAAAGCTGCTTCAAGAATCCCGCTATCACCTTTAGCATTATTGCGCCAAAACCAACCGCGAGCCCCGCCAAGACGTTTCCTAACCCTTTCCAGAAATCAGGCTTTGTTAGTATGGTCATCAACTCAAGGAATAAGTCGGCTGCCGGGGGGAGTGCGGCAGATAGGGCCGCGCCTATAGAAAGAACGAGTTTATAGCCCTCGTTAAAAATAGTCATCATAGCAAACTTTCCTAGATCGGCAAACCCAGACCATAGATTAGGGTCGAAAAGCATTGCTATCGCCGCGCTAGCAACGTCGAAAGTTTGCTTTAATGCTATTCCGAAATTGACTACGTTATCTATCAAGTCCTCGGCGAATTGAACCGCTTTTAAAATTGACTCTCCGGCCGCCTGACCCATCGCGGCGAGGTCCATCGCGTCGAACGACTCCAAGAGCATTAACAGCGGATCGACTAAAGTGTCTGCCATTCCGACAAAAAACCCTTGCATTTTAACGCCAGCGCCGGTGAGCATATCCGAGGCCTTGTCAAAGTCGCCTGCGCGACGATCAAGGATCTCCGTCTGAGTTCCAAGAGTTTTTCCAGCGTTGCCGATTGCGCCGCCGTCGGCAAACAGCGTATTAAGCTCACCGCCAGACTTTCCGAAAATCTTCATGGCCGTAGCCGCTCTTAGTGCCGGATCTGAAATTCCGGAAACCTTTTTAGCGATCAGTGCGAACTGGTCGGAGGGGGAGAGGCTTTGAATCTCGTTAAACGAAATCCCGAGTGAATCAAACGCCTCGGTCGGACCTTTCGCTCCGTTGCCCATATCAACGATAGATTTTTGCATCTTGTTGATAACACCGCCCAGCTTATCGGCAGAAATACCATTATCGGTGAAGGCTCGCTGAAGGACAGCGGCCTGCCCTGCGCTCAATCCCGTTTGGGCGGCAACGTCCGACAATGCGCCGCCGAGATCTAGCGCGTTTTTAACCCCGTTCACCATCATTCGCCCGGCCATTACTCCGGCAAACGCCAGAGCTGCAACGCCAGCGGCACCAACCGCAGCCCCGCCTACGGCCATGCCTTTACCGATGCGCTTTCCCGTAGCGGCTGCAGTTCCGCCTGCTCGGCGCATTGTCGCGGAAAATTGCGACGCGTCCGCTGAAATGATCGTTTGGAGATTGGCGCGGTTTGAAGCCATCCTCTAGCAAACCCCTAATATATCGCAGATTCAACTTGCAAATTGGGGACTTTTGCGAATACGTTAGGGGATGCAAAATAAAGTTTCACTCACAACTCTCGGCGGGCTTCTGGTCCGCGCAGCCGTTCAGGCCATCGGTGGCGGATTCGTCGCCAGCGGAACGCTTGACGGGGCGCAAACGGAGACGCTCGCTGGGGCTATCCTGATCGCCGGGAGCCTTGTCTGGTCGTGGTTTCAAAAGCGCCAGGCGGCGAAACTCGCATCCGCTCAGGCATGACAACCCGCGAAATCCAAACCCGGCTGGTCGCGCACGGATTCAGCCCCGGACCTATCGACGGCGACATCGGTATCGATACCCGGGCGGCAATCGTCGCGTTCAAAGTCTCAAAGGGGCTCGCCAACCGCGCCTACGTCGGGCCAATCACCGAGGCCGCGCTACTTGCCGCACCGGGCGTCATTGTCCCGCCCAAAGTCTCCGGCGATCCCGTTTGGCTACGTCGAGCGCGGCTTGAGATCGGGCAACGTGAGATTGCGGGATCAAAGCACAATTTGAGAATCCTCTCGTGGTGGGAGCTGGCCAAGCTGCCGTTTAACGATGATGAAACCCCGTGGTGCGCGGGATTCGTCGGGGCGATGCTCGAGGATTGCGGCATCAAATCGACGCGCTCAGGCATGGCCAGGAGTTATGAGCGATGGGGGCAACCCTGCCAACCGATACCGGGCGCGGTCGTCACGTTCTGGCGCGGGTCAAAAAGCTCCGGATCCGGCCACGTCGGATTCGTGACCGGGCGGGATCAATACGGAAACGTGATGGTCCTCGGCGGCAATCAATCCAACGCGGTCAGTATCGCGCCATTTGATACGGCTCGCGTGACTTCCTACCGATGGCCTGCCGGGTTTGATCCCACAGGCAATCTCGAAACCGTCGCCAGTGATGGGCGCGTATCGACCAATGAGGCATGATCGCAACGACCATTTTCGGAATCATTCTCATCGTCGCGGTAGTCGTGGCGGTGGCCAAGCTGCTCCTGAATGACGGCGGTGATGACGACTTCACGGATTGGCCGGGCGGGTTCAGGTGATTTAATAAAAAAACGCAATCGCTAAACTTTCCTGTTGACGCCTTAAATTCCCGCCCTAAAATGCGGGGATGAGCGACAAAAGAATCGAAGAGGCGCAAGAGTCGCACGTCGTGAATTTTGTGAACGGACTTTCCGAGGGCCGGATCACGATTCACTCCCACACAGAGATATTGGATGCGATTAACCGAGCCTTTACCGCCGGGGTAAACGCCGCTCAGGATTCCGCCGTCATCGAGCGTCAAATTGCCATGGACGCTGAACGGATCCGGCGAAACGAGTCGCTCCACATTCTGCCGTGGCGCGAAACCAGTTCTATCATTGATGAGATCAGGGCGGCACAAGGGACGGCAGGGGCATGAGGCAATACCTCACAGCACAAAAGGCGGCGGAGGCCATCGAGCGGGGGGGCCGCGTTTACGTTTGCGTCACGCTATTCCCATCCGGGAAAACGTCGGTTTTCGGGCTCTGCCGATCGTCCGAAGACGCTCTGCGTAATGAACTCGCAACCGATCCGGACGCCGCCCACGCCGAAACCCTGTTTACTCTAGATTACCAAAGAGACGTAATCCTCCACCAACAAGAAAACTAAACGAAAAATGAAAACTGAATACCTGCAACACAAAGGCGCTGAAATTAGCGTCGAGAATACATCACTCACAGTCTGCAAAGGGTGGCTGGAATCCCTGCCAGAGCATCAACGGAACGTCAAAAGAGGCTCCGTGAAAGCGTTTGTTAGAGACTTGGAGGCCCTTCGATGGACGTTCAACGGCGCAACGATCTGTTTCGATGCCAGCGGCGCACTTATTGACGGTCAACACCGACTCCTAGCATTCATTGAGGCCGATACGTTTCCATCAGTGATCGTAGTCAGGGGGCTGAGTTCGAACGCTTACTCTGATATTGATTCTGGCATTTCTCGCACATATTCAGACGCGTTTAAACATGCGGGCATCCCCAGCTACGCGGCCGCGTCGAGTGCCTGCAATGCGTGGAAAACCTACGGGGCAGGCGGATCGCCCCGTACTTATCGCGCGTCTAAAAAGGAGCTTATCGAAGCATACGAAAATCACTCCGAGTCAATCACGTGGGCGCTCTATAGATGGGCGTCACTCGACGGTCTAATCTCTCAGACTCGGCGCGTGTTCCTTTGCTCCTACGCATATGAGCGGATGGGTGAGGAGTTGACGACTTCCTTTTTCAACGCGCTTGAAAATTCAGTAGGGTCGGAATCGGCTATCGCGTTTCGCAAGGTTCTCGTGCGCGAGTCAAACAAAACTAGAGGCAAGATCCCCCAAGATGAGGTAATGGCGCTCGGACTAAAGGCAATGAGGGCTCACTCCCAGGGGCGGCAGCTCAAGGTTTTGAAATGGCTCGCAGGAGAACCGCTCGCATCATTCTAAAAAACCAGAAAACTAAACGAAAAATGAAAACTGAATTATACATTATCGAATCAATCGAGAAGCTGAACCCTATCGAAATCTACACCGGGGGCTCCGTTCGCGGCATCCTCGACGACATCAAAGCCGAGGCGCGGTCCGTAGTGATTGACGCCACCACTGACGCGGGCAGGAGGGAAATCGCGAGCCTCGCCTACAAGGTTGCGCGGTCTAAGACGACCCTCGACGCCATGGGCAAGAAGCTCGGCGAGGAGGCGCGCGCCACGATTGAGTCCATCAACTCAGAGCGGCGCGTGATCGTCGCGGAACTGGATGCGCTCAAGGATGAGGTTCGCAAGCCGTTGACCGATTACGAGGATCGCGAGAAAGCGCGGGTTGCGGGGCATGAGTCGGCGATTGCTGGGATTTCAGCGATGGTTTGCAACGCCATCGAGTCTCGCGACCTACTCACCATCGAAGGCGCCGCCTTCAGCCTTGGCCTGATTGACACGTCGGGCCTTGAGGAGTTTAAGTGCCGTGCAGATACAGAAATCGCTGCCGGAGTTCACCGGCTGATGCAGATCGAGAACGAGGTTCACGCGGCGCGAGTCGAGGCTGACCGCATTGCACAGGAAGCCGCCGAAATGGCCGCAAAGGCTCAAGCTGACCGTGAGTTGCGGATTGCCAAGGAGGCCGCTGAGAACGCACGCATTCAGGCGGAAAGGGAGGCTCAAGGCGTGGCTGACCGGATTGCGGAGGAAAACCGCAAATCGGAGGCGGCGCGGGATGCAGAGCGGAAGGCTGAGGCTGACCGGATTGCGGAGGAAAACCGCAAATCGGAGGCGGCGCGGGATGCAGAGCGGAAGGCTGAGGCTGACCGGATTGCGGCGCTTGAGCGGTCTAAAATCGAAACCGAGGAGCGTCACAAAAAGCAGATCGCGGATTTTGCTGAAGCCGTGCAGATCGAGGCGCAAGGCAAGGAATCCGCCCGCCTCGCCAATATTGAATTTGAAAGGGCCGCAACGGCAAAACTCGCGGCAAACAAAAAGCATCGTTCAACCATTCGTGAGGCCGCAATGTCCGACCTTGTGGCCGGGGGATTCTCCGGCCCTTCTGCTCTGGCAATCGTCGCGCTCATCGAAGACGGCAAAGTGTCTGGCATCACCATCAATTTTTAACCCGTTCCGCAACGGGGGCCGCGCATCCTACACGCGGGAATTATTATGAGCGAAATTACCACTACATCAAATCACCTTCCAGTCATCGGGGGATTTGCCTTCCGGTCAATGACGGAAATCGAATCATTTGCAATCCTAATGTCGAAGGCGGCAATTGCGATTCCGAAACACCTTCGCGATCAACCTGGCGCTTGCATGGCTATCGCGATTCAGGCGAGCGAATGGCAAATGTCGCCGTTTGCCGTCGCCAATAAATCCTATTCGGTCAACGACCGTCTCGGGTATGAGGCTCAACTCATCAATGCCGTAATCCTTCGGCGGGCTCCTATTCATGGGCGCTTTGCCGTCGCTTACTCGGGATCTGGATCAAGCCGGAAATGCAAGGTGGCCGCAACACTCAGCGACGGCGGGCAGGTAGAATATGAGTCGCCTGAAATACAGTCGATCACCACGAAAAACTCACCGCTCTGGAAGGCTGACCCCGACCAACAGTTGTTTTACTTTTCGAGCCGTTCGCTTTGTCGGCGGCACTTCCCTGATGTCCTTCTCGGGATCTATACTCGGGATGAACTCGAGGACTCCGAACCGGAGCGCAACGTGACGCCGCAGGGCAACCCGTTCAAACCCATCGAGACACCCGAGGTCGAGGCGGCGGTTGAGGTTGTCGCGGAACCCGTTCAATCTGATCTCGACACCATCAAGCAGTTCATGGAAACGGCGGTCATCAGTCCGACCGAGATCGTCAAGGCGCTCAAGGCCATGGGCAATGGCGACGGTAAGACCCCGGTTTCCAAGCTCGACCCCAAGGTTCACGCGATGATCGTCGGTGATTGGCAGTTAATCGAGAACGCGGTGTTTGACCTCCGCCAAGACGGAGGTGCGGCATGATGACACACGACGAAATCATTGCCGTCGTGACCGCTCACCGTGACGGGGCGGAAGTCGAATATCAACATTACGGCGGTCAGTGGAGATTCGTAAACACCCCGCTATGGGAATTTGCTGGCTGCAATTACCGCGCCAAGCCTGAGCCAATCGTTCGCTGGGTGAATATTTACCCGCACAGCAAATCCTACGGATACGAAACAAAACAGGCCGCAGACAGTTCTGCTGGCCAATCCCGTATCCGCTGCATCAAAATGGTAGAGGAGGTGCAATCATGAACATCGGAATCAACAGCAACATTTCAGAAATGGACTATCACGCCTTTTCGGCGATCTCGAAATCAACGCTCTGGAAGTTCGCCAAGAACCCGGCGAAGTGGCACAAGTCACGCACGATTCCATTCGTTCAGACTGATGCCATGATATGGGGAAGCCTAGTCGATTGCCTGATCTTGCAACCGCACGAACTGGCGGCATGCTTTTCCACGTCACTGTATACTACCTTCCGAACCAAGGAGGCTCAGACGTGGCGCAGGGCTCAGGTCAATCCAGTGATTACCCACGAGACTTTAGGCGAGGCGTCGAAGGCTGCGCAACTCGTCAAGAGCCACCACTTTGCGGGGGCACTTCTCGACGGTGCGGACACGCAGGTTTCATGCGTGATCCGACTTAATTCAGGCGGTCTTGGAAAGTGTCGTGTCGACATTGTTCCGCAGGGTGAGTTTGCCGATTCTCTGGTCGATTTGAAAACAACGAACTCACTCGACAAGATCCCGTCAACCATTGCGGATTTTGGCTACCACGTCCAAGCGGCTTGGTATCTTGACCTGTATAACCTATGCGCCGGCGACTATAGGACGCGATGGAAATTCATTTTTCAGGAGTCATCAGCACCCTATGAAATCGCGGTCGTTGAGCTTGATCCTGCTGATATTGCTATCGGCCGGGCGTGGTATTTGACCGCGCTGGATCAGTGGAATCATTCGGTCGAAACGGGCCATTACCCGAGCCCGTGGGATGACGAGGTAAAAATCGTCGGCCTTCCATTTTGGGCCAAGCGCGGGGCTGCGGGACATGGCGGGTTTGGAGGTGAGGCATGAAGAAATCAATTCAAACGCACTCAACTCGAGGCGACTTCAAAAGCGGCGACTCGCACCCAACGGAGGCGGGGCTTGTGTTCCAGGTATACCGCATGAGGGAAAACGGCGAGGCGAGAGAGTATTGGGTGACGCCGGAGAAAAAGTTGATCTACATGGAACGGGCGGCGGCAAAAATGGCGGAGCTACGGGAGAAGAACCCGCCGAAAATCCTTCAAATCGTATGTTGGACCTGCAAGAAACCCTTTAAGGCCAATAACCGCACTAGGAAATATTGCTCAGCCGAATGCAGGCCGGTATTCATCCGCCCTCAATACGCCAGTGGGAGCAGTATTGGAATGGGCTCGCTTTATTGGGATGACAAAAACCCGTTTGAATCATGAGAACCTACCCACTCGAACACGATGAACAGCGGTCGCTCATGACATGGGCGGCAGTTATGGCGCGGGAAATCCCTGAGCTGAGCCTGCTCTTTGCCATCCCAAACGGAGGCCATCGAAACATGCTGGTAGCCAAAAAGATGAAGGCAGAGGGCGTGAGGCCAGGTGTACCTGATTTGTTTTTGCCGGTCGCGAGACAAGAATTCCACGGGCTATTTATTGAAATGAAAACCGTTGACAACAAACCGAAAACCTCGAACGGGAAGGGCGGCATATCTGAGCTACAAGCCCGCTGGCTCATGACGTTAAAGCAACACGGATACCGCGCCGTTGTCTGCTACGGTCGCGACGAGGCGACGAAAACTTTGTTAGATTATTTATCATGAACGACCCCTTCACCCTGGAATCCCCCGAACCCGCGCAAGCCGTCGCTCCCGTGGACGTGCCTGTTGGAACGCTGGATCTCCGTCACGCGGATTGCATGGACATGATGCGCGAGTTTACGGATGGGTATTTTGATCTGGCGATTGTGGATCCGCCGTATTTTGAAACAGGCGGGACTCCATCCTATTATAATCCGACGTGCACTAAATCCACGTCAATTAAACCATTAACGGCGGGTTGGCATATTCCAGAGGAATCGTATTTTGATGAGCTTTACAGGGTTTCAAAGCATCAAATCATATGGGGCTGCAATTACTACGCTAAATTCATCCCTCATGTTGCAAGGATAGTTTAGCACAAGGAGACAAGCGGCGACTTTTCAGACTGCGAGCTAGCCAGTTACAGTAAACATAAGCGCGTGACTTATTTCGGATATCGCTGGAACGGCATGATCCAAGCGGACATGAAAAATAAAGAGAGGCGGCATCACCCCACCCAAAAGCCCGTTGCCCTGTATCGCTGGCTGCTCGCCAACTACGCAACCCTAGGTATGAAGATCCTCGACACTCATCTTGGATCAATGAGTTCAGCCATTGCCTGCCATTACGCCGGGATGCACCTGACGGGGTGCGAGATTGACGCCGACTATTTCCGCGAGGGAATGGAGCGCGTGAAAAGAGAAACCGCTCAAAAACACTTTTTTAAACCTATGGAAAACTACGAACGAATTACCGGAATCCTCGCCATCATGTGCGGCGGGGCAATTATCGCCATTGCATTCACGTTCGGCGACAATGGCCGATGGCTGGTCATGCCGCTTAGAAAGGCGGGAGCATGAGTGAGCGACCTATAATTGAATCGGGATCTAAATTCCAATCATTACCACGACCAACTAAGCAGGGGTGCATTGATTGCGATCACCCTGACATGATGAGCGAAAATGGCATTGATGGCCTTTGAACTACCTTTTGGTGCCGCAGTTGCGGCTTCTACTGGAGTCAGAATATGGGCGGAACATTAACCGAGGCGGAAGACAGCTACCGCGAAATGATAACTGAACTATGAACATCGAAACTATAAACGGCGATACACTATTTGACATTCCCGAGAGCGTCCCGAAATGGCGCGAGCTTGCGGACAGGGTTGGCATCACCGCCAAATACAACGAACAGTCCGGCACATGGTCGGCGGAAATTGGCTGGTTTAACGCAGTCGAGCATGAAGGCGGCGAGACTGAGCGCGAGGCTACGGTTGCGCTGATTCACCGCCTGAAACTGACCGGCTGGCAGGAGGTGAGCATATGAGTAATATAACCAAGCTGGAAAAGATTGCGTCTAGGCTGATGGCCGGGATGATGACCAACCCGCCATGGGATAAAAATACCATTGATTCGATTCCAAGGATTGCGGTAGACGCGGCAAGGGTCATGCTCGCCGAATGCGTGAGGCATGAGCCAACTACCGAGCATTCCTCGGCAGTTGACATGATAAGCGGCCTTCTCGCGGTCATCCACGGGGACGGCGGACGATACGAGCGGGATCATGGCCGAGAAATGGCGATCAGGGCTGGGATGGTCATCATCCGTGCCCTGAGGCTGCCGGAGGAGGCAACCGTCAACGATTCCTTGACAGTTGCGCCTGAAATCCAATGGATTACAACCAACGGCGGCGCAGCGATGCCGTGCGGGGCGTCTCAAAAGATCGAGATCATGTTTCGCAATAACACAACCACCACGACCTGTTTTCCTGAGCAGTGGGAATGGGAAGATCACGGATACCGCCACAACATCATCAAATGGAGGCCGGTATCTTGAGCGTTGAACTACACGACCCGATAACGGGCGAAACAATGGCCTACGGTCACGCCAACGCCGCTAGGCTGATGGCAACGAAGCGGTGGCAACGAAACGGTGGCAGCATCTTCATCCTGGCCAACAAGGGCCGGCTTTACATTTCTTACGTCGGATCTCGCCAATACAAGGACGGCAAGAGGGAGGCTCTAAAATGGAGTTCGATCACGCCGGAAATGATTCCCGAAATCCTAACCAACGCAAAAAGCCTTTGTAGGCTGGGAATATTAGGAGAACGTTAACGTAATATTACAATAATATCACATCGCTTATGTATGCTAAAATCTTCTCATCACTGTATCAGGGCACTCTCAGGGGTCGCTCAAATGAGATACTTGTGTTTACAAACCTTCTCGCTCACGCCTCGAAAGATGGGATCGTCGATAAGCATTGGAGGGCCATCGCTGAGGAAACGGGGTTAACCGTCGATTCGGTTAGGGCTGCAATCATCGAGCTTGAATCACCTGACCTTGAGAGCCGATCACCCGAGGAGGACGGCGCAAGGATCATTCAAATGGACGGTCATCGGGCCTGGGGCTGGCAGATTGTGAATCATGCCAAGTATCGGGCCATGCGATCCGAGGATGACAGGGCCGAGCAAAACCGGCTGGCTCAAAAACGTTGGCGCGAGAATCAAAAAGACAAAGTAATTACGCGTAAGCCGAGCGTAAGCACTCGTAATACGGATAAGCCCATGCAGAAGCAGATGCAGAAGCAGAAGCAAGAGTCAGATGCAGAAGCATCCGTATCGAAAGCTATCGCTTCCTCTTGTGCGGGTTTTGAAGACTTTTGGCAAGCTTACCCAAAGAAGCTGGGGAAGGTCGGCGCTCAGAAATCATTCAAGGCTGCAATCAAGACCGCCACCCTAGAAGAAATGCTAAACGCAATTCAATCTCAAAAGCAAACAGACGCATGGACAAAGGACCACGGGCAATTCATCCCGTGGCCTGCGACATGGCTAAACCGAGGTGACTGGATGAATGAGGTCCAAGGGCAAACCAAAGCCCCGAAGCCCGCCGAAGTCCCCGAGCCCGCTAACTGGCAGTCAATCTACGAGCCAATGGACGACCGGGCCTATTACGATCCCGACGGCGTCTATGAAGCGCCGGAGTGGTCAAAACTAACATCAAAAGAAAAAGTCGCGGTTATCGCGGCGACAAAACCATGACAAATCTACCATCATCACCCGACGCAGAGCGGGGAATACTCTCCGCGTGCCTTCAATGGCCTCAAAAGCTCGATACAGTCGCTTTGGCTGGCGGAGATGAACTCTTTTACGTTCCGGCGCACAAGGCGCTCTGGCGAGCTCTTACGGGCATGCACGGGGAAAGGGTGCAAATCAGCCTAGTCACGGTCATTGCCAGGCTGACGCAATCAAAAACAATCGACTCCGTGGGCGGGACCGCCTACCTCGCTGAGCTATTCGATGACGTGCCGACTAGCGCCATTTTGCCGGACCTGCTCACGTTCGCGAAAGACTCGCTCATGCGGCGGCAGATTCACGAGGTCGCGGAAAATGCAATCAGGCAAGCGCGGGACATGGCAATCAAACCCGAGGACGCGGCACAATCAATCGACAGCGGGATGAAACGCATCCTCGCCAGCGTATCCGAGGACGGACTTAAAACGTGGGGGCGCGTGTTGAGCGAATTCATCGAGGACTTGCAAGCCCGGTTTGAGGATGGAGGTAAAAGCGCCGGCACTCCTACGGGTTTTCCTATTCTCGACCAGATGACGGGCGGGATTCATGCGGGGCAACTATGGGTGATCGGGGCGCGACCTGGCGCCGGGAAGACCGCGTTTGCATTTCAGGTCGCGGAAAACATCGCGAGGCGGGGAATCCCAGTGGCTTTTTTCAGTGCCGAGATGCTCGCGATTGAGTTGGCAACACGAGCCGTCGCGGCTGAGAGCCGGATCGATTCCCTCAAAATTCAAAACGGGTATCTGAAAAAACCGGATCTTCCGAAAATCGCGGGAGCCGTTCAAAGGCTCATGGGGAATCCAATTTACGTTGATGACCGGGCGAATATGCGATTGATTGATATCAAGGTGGGGCTCAGGCGTGCCGTGACCGAGCACGGGGTAAGGGTCGCTTTTGTGGATTACCTCCAGTTGCTCAAGGAGGAGGAGGGAAGCCGCAATCGGGAGGATGCCGTTAGGCGTCTATCAAACGGATTGAAGCAACTCGGGAAAGAGCTCGGAATCGGAATTGTGGCGCTGGCACAGCTGAACCGGGCGAGCGATGGCAGGGAATCCAAACCCAGGCCGTGTAATCTACGCGACTCTGGCAGCATCGAGCAGGATGCCAACACGATTATTTTACTCCATCCCGAGAACAAGGCCCAGACTCTGGCCATCGTCGCCAAGGTTCGAGGCGGTGCGAGGGGCGACATCCGCATGGACTTCGACGGGCCCTCGACGAGGTTCGCCGAGGCGTCACATCAACCCGAGGAAAGCGACGATTGAAAAATAATTCAGAAAACCCCTTGCGCCTTTAGACGATAGCCGTATAATGGGGTGTCGGAAGGATGAGCCGGACGGCAAACAAGAACGAATATGACAACTAAACCGCTCACCGAATCCGTCTGGCATGACTCACTCACTGACAGCATGGTTCTAAATGACCCACGCCAAGGCAAGGGCCCTCATAAAGTTGATGACGCGCAAGCCGCTGCGGAGTTTTGGAATGCTAACAAAAACGCCGATTTGCGCGATCCGTATAACGGACATTATTGGAGTACCGCAACCGCGCGGGCGGAATTCATCAAGTATTCTAGGCCGGTTGCGGTTGTGGCCCAGGCGCCTCTTGCGACCCCGGCCCCATCAGTTGGTTTGAAATCAACGCCTACGGCCGTCCAACTCTGGGAGCCATGCGACAAATGCGGCGCGGAACCCTCCTATCAAACCGCATCGGGTCACGTTTGCAAAAACTGCCAACACTGAAAAATAATTCAGAAAACCCCTTGCGCCTTTAGACGATAGCCGTATAATGGGGTGTCGGAAGGATGAGCCTGCCGACAAACTAAAAACCAAAATGAAAATCAAAATTACGAAAACCCCTCTCCCGGCCTGGAAAATAACATCAATCGCCCTCGACGAGGGCTTTTCCATCGCCGTGGTCACGCCCGGAGGCGGTGTCCTAACCGATCATCCGTACTGGGCCAACATCCCAGGATCGCACTACCTTCATGGCCTATCGGCCATGAAGGTGGGTGATTATGTGTCTCACGAACTAAAAACCAAAATGAAAATCAAAATCAATACATCTGCCACTGACTTTGAATGCAACGGCGACATGAACGATCAGGCGCTATCAGATTCACTCTCCGCCTACGGGGTGAAAATCGAGGTCGAAATTCGTCTGGCGTTTCCAGACGCGGAGTTTTCGCATGAGATCAATTATGGGGACGTGGCGCACGAGATCGAGGTGGCCGGCGTTGACCCTGAGGATCACGACGATGTCGTGGACGATATTCAGCGCATTCTCGAGCACGTCTACGAAAACCTTTTGGCAGCGAGATGAGCGAGCCAGAGCAAACACCGATGGAGCGGGCGGCGGCATACAAAGCGGCCCGCAAAGCGCGAGGGTTGACCCAAACGGAACTCGCCGCCCTCGTCGGGGTCCGGCAGGGGACGATCTCGGATCGAGAGACGGGGGCGCATGAGTTCGGGCAGGAGGCCGTGATGGCCCTACGGTCGATTCCCCTCCCATCACGCCTGTTCACCTGCGAGGAGTGCGGCGACAAATGCCGGTCAACGATTGGCGAGCGGGGAACGCGGAAATATTGCCGCCCCTGTGAATTGAGAATTACAACACCCTGAACGCGAGAGGCGAGCAACTGAATTCAATGATGGGAGAAAGAAACGATATGAAAATTGAAATGCTATCACTACTCAGGGATCTCGCGGACGTGCTCGAAAAGCATGGCGCGGGAATTTTCTACACCCGCGACGATGACGGGATTCACGTCACTCTCGGGGGAGATTGGGAAACCTCCGTTGGCATTGGATGGCCGGGAGGCGGGGACCTTAGGGTGCTCCGGGCAATCATCGCGGCCAACGAAAGGTCAAATAATCAAAAATATCTTGCGCTGGCGTGAGGAGGGATTACAGGAAATCATGAGGACAATCAGAATAGACGTGACCAAGATCGACAAAAGCGCCATTTACGACGGCAAATCAGGAAAATACATCGATATCGTAATGTTCGACAACCGCGAAGGGTCCGATCAGTACGGAAACCTCGGCTTTGTCACGCAAGACCTAGGCAAGGATCGTCGCCTAGCGGGCGAGCGAGGGGCAATTCTCGGCAACTGGAAAGAGATTGGCGAAAGGCAGCAAGCTGCCGCAACCGTCGATTCGGGCACCGCAGCGGCATACTCAGCGGACCCCGGAGATGAAATCCCCTTTTAATATGGACGATAAATCACTAAAATATGGACGATAACACCCGCGCCAGAATCGAGTCGGCCTTGAGCCGAAAACCGCAATATTCTGACTCCCGAATTGCCAAAAACATCAAGGGCGCAAACGTCCCGATGGTTAGGGCCGTCAGGGCAGGCAGGGAATACGGGGAGAATGAGGCCGATGGGGTAAAACTTAGCGGGAAATCCGTCCTATCTCGCCGCCCTGCCGACAGCGCAGCGAAGTTCATCAAACGACTCGACAAGGGAAAGGGATTCGCGGCGAAAGACCTCGCTCGCAAATGGGGCATGAGCGAGAAGACGATCAAGCGGCATATTCTTGAAATTATGAGCAAACAGATCGAAACCAACGGAATCTTAGACGGGCAATTTAACCAAAGCCCCGAATCAATCCCTGAGTCAATCCCCGAATTGACCTATGAGGAGCAGATGTATAACGAGGGATGGAGATTCGGCCCGGTCTCGATCAAGTCTTTTCTTGAGGGTAAATTCAATGATTGGCGGCGCGGCATTTTTAAAACAGAAAACCCATGAAGGAACACGATTTATCAACCCTCCGCGTCTCATCCGATGACGCGATCTCCGAGGTCATTCAGGCCAAGGCAAAAGTGGCGGCACTTCAAAAGGAGCTCTCTGCGGTCAAGCGCGACCGGGATGACGCCTACCACGAGTTCCGCTCAATTCAATCCGCCAAGACGCCCATTAAGTTCACCGCACCGAATCGAGCCAAGGCCAAGGATGATTTTATCCGGATCATTGCCAATGACGTTCATGGTTCATCTATGGACCGCCCCGCCGTCGAGGCGTTCCTAACCGACCTTAAACGATGGAGCCCCGATGAGATCGTATTAAACGGCGACATCATCGAATGCGGCGGATTCCTAGCCAAACATCACGTGCTCGGATATGTGGCTCAGACGGAATACTCATATCAAGACGATATCGCGGCCACCAACTGGTTTCTCGACGAGGTGCAAAAAGCCGCGCCAAATGCCGCGATTCACTACATCGAGGGCAATCACGATGAGCGGCCTGAAAAATGGGTCGTCGATCAAACGATGAGGCATCAAAGAGATTCTGAGTTCCTGCGAGGGCTTGTATCACCATCTGCCCTGCTCAAGCTGGGCGAGCGAGGGGTTCAATTTTACCGGCGCTCGATCAAATACGTTGATGGACTGCCGCCAGGATGGATCAAGCTTGGGAAGGTGTTTTTCACCCACGAGCTTTCAGGATCCAAGAACGCGGCACGTGATTCAGTCAATCAGACGGCGGGTAATGTTGTGTTCGGCCATACTCACCGCGAGGATACAGCCTCACTTGTCCTCCCGGGCGTCGGGCTGGTCAAAGCATGGAATCCGGGCTGCTTGTGCCTCATGCAGCCGCTATGGCGTCACTCAAACCCTACTAACTGGTCCCACGGATACGGGGTTCAGATCGTCGCGAGATCAGGCGAGTTCCTCCATTTGAACATCCCGATCTGGCAGGGAAGGTCACTTGCGGGAAACCTTCACGGAATGCTAAAATCAAAACCCGGAATATGAACTGTAATCACATTAAAAAACTAAGGGCGTTCCTCATCGAAATGGAGGAGGAGTTCCGCGACTACCTTACGGAGAACATCGCAACCGATCCCGACACGTTCGCGGGGGAGATCGTGGACAGCCTAACGGAAATGATGGATGACCTCATCTAATCAGGGGCATGACCATTCTAACGAAATCACAAGAAACCAGTCAAGCCTAAAATGAAAAATGAAATACGATTTATTACAGCCAGCGAAAACCAGACCCAATCCCGGTACGAGTGGACTTTCCGAGGCGTGAACTTCGACTTCTACCGCCTCTGCAAAATCATCGGCATCGATAGCCATCCCCAGGCGCACGCGCTCAAGAAGGTGATTGGAGCTGGTCAATCGGTTCAGCCGATCGAGCAAGACATCGACGAGGCCATTGATTGCCTGTTGCGATGGAAGGAAATAATCAAGGAAGATCGAGAGGCTAGGCGCGCAAGATGACGCAAGTGCCTTATCCTAAGATGGTTACGGGTCCTTTCAGGGCTTCTGGCTTGTATCAGGGTCGAGA
>JGI1221J13441_10000357_pt1 | contig 21077 bp, 23 predicted proteins | sample LakVidmifraction_4_FD_13441 | JGI IMG/M metagenome (IMG submission 13441) | reverse complement strand
AGTAATTTGTAATACTGCCGAAAGTATCCTCATATAACCCTTGGTACTTTAATAACTCGATATTACTACTTATAATAGTTACATCATAGTAACTATACGACCAGTTAGTCCCTTGTGATTGTGACCATCCTATTCCTTTAATTATTATAGTTATTTTCATATTAGTTAATGTATTCGCATGCTTTAATAATTCCACGGTTACAGTCTCTTTCTGTTACTTTGTCTATAGCGTTTAATGCTATGTTAAAGGTGATAACTGCTAGTGCTACCAGTAGTATGGTTGTGATGTATTTCATTATATTTTAGCGATTAAGATGCTTTTAATGTCCGCGCCTCTATGGAAAGCTTCATCCCTTGATAAGAATACAGCTTTAAAAGGATTAGATGCATGTACTACCCCTGCGATAGTCTTTCCCTTGCGTTGTGTTGTGTAGATGTATGTCATAGTTAGTTAGTTAGTTTACTGGTATATAACTTACTTCCTTTGTAACTAGTTGCATGTCTCCACCACACTCCCCGCAAAGTATGACTTTATTCTCGTCTATACTCCAGTAGTCTCCACTGTTCGCACTAGCCTCAACACCGCAGATGCAGTATAGTATCTCATCGCATCTATCTTTATTTATTATATGGTCAGATAAGTCCCTGTAGTAGTATTTTGTCATAGTTGGTATTGATTAAATAGTAAGTATGAGTGTTTAACCTCATATGTATATACTACAGCTGTATAGAATATAAAGCAAGGGGGTAGTTGTGGATAACTTCCATCAAGTTAAATGGTTGTATAGAATGTACATATCAAGCGTGGAAATGGTACATGTGATTGTGTACCTTCTTGCATACGTTGCATAGACTTCTAAGCGTATGTGAGTGACGAGTAAGCTAAGACCTATTGGCTACTACAGTTAGAAGAAAGAGAGAGAGGAGAAACATCCTCATAACACTCTCAATGCTCCTCTAGGTAGTATTGTATCTAAAACGTGTTGACTATTGTCTAGCGTTATGTATTGTACAGGCATGGGAATGCAAAAATCACTGACGCCGGAAAAGCTGAAACGAATAAAGGAAGGTGTTTTGATGGGTTTGAGTAGTGTAGAAATAGCAAGAAATATTGGAATAACTGTTCAGACGCTTAATAACTGGAAGAGAGATGAGACGACAGCACTTGACATAAAGATGATGGCGTGGCGTCGTGAGAAGCTATTAATCAACGTAGAAAGTAACTTCCATGACCTCGTAAACACTGAAGATATAAGGGTTAAACTGGATGCTAACAAGTTTATTGCAGAGACGTTAGGCAAGCAACACTATAGCAAAGCACCAGATGTTAATATAAACTTAATCTTACCAACACCAATCATGGATTTGGGTAAGATGGTAAGCGTCAACACCGAGAAAAGCCTTACAGAATAAGGAACGGCAACGTCGCAAAAGGGATGTTGTACGACATGATGTGGACATAGTGTAAATAGTGTGGTCAAATGGGTGGGTGGGGGAGGTTTACATTTGATAAATATATATATAAGTCACCTCACATAAAAATTTTATAACTATGAAAAAGAAATCAAAGAATTGTTTAAGTTGTGGTAAGAGGTTCTGTATCTGTCATAGGAAATAACATGGCATTTAGCATAACTACAGCAACTAAGAAGATAGCAGGAATGAGTAAGAGAATACGAGCTATTCAAGGAGGTACTTCAGCTTCTAAGACTATCTCTGTGTTGTTGTATCTTATAGCTAGAGCTCAAGGGGATAAGAAACCTACTGTTACCTCTGTTGTTTCAGAGAGTCTTCCTCACTTAAAGAGAGGTGCTATTAAGGATTTCTTAAAGATAATGGGAGAGCATGGGTATTTTAAAGATGATTTGTGGAATAAGACAGACTTTGTGTATACGTTTGAGACTGGAAGTAAGCTAGAGTTCTTTGGTGCTGATTCTCCTGATAAGGTTAGAGGTCCAAGACGAGATAGATTGTTTATGAATGAGTGTAATAACTTAGCTAGGGAAACCTTTGAGCAGTTAGAGGTTAGAACAACAGAGTTTGTCTTCTTAGATTGGAACCCTACTAATGAGTTCTGGTTCTATGATTTGTTAAAGCCTGGAGATGATTTCAGAGATGATATAGAACATATTATTATTACCTATTTAGATAATGAAGCTTTACCTGAATCAGTTATTAAGTCTATTGAGCAGAGAAAGAATAGAGCTGGTTGGTGGAGAGTGTACGGTATGGGTCTATTAGGTGAAGTAGAGGGTAAGGTATATAAGGATTGGAGTATCTTAGATGAGATTCCTCATGAGGCAAGGATAGAACGATATGGGATAGACTTTGGATTCAATGACCCTGCTTGTATTGTTGCTGTGTACTGGTATAACGGTGGTTGGATACTCGATGAGGTGTTGTACAAGTCTAAACTTACTAACAAGGATTTAATAGATACTATTAAGACTCAAGAACGTCATGCTTTGTGTGTTGGGGATTCTGCTGAACCTAAGAGTATTGAGGAACTAAGAAGGAATGGTATCAATATTGTTGGAGCTGTGAAGGGAAGGGACTCTGTTAAGCATGGTATTCAGTTAGTACAGCAAGAAAGAATTTCAGTTACTTCAAGGTCAGAAAATATTATCCGAGAATACAAGAACTACATGTGGCAACTAGATGACCACGATAAACCTATCGAGGGAAGTCCTGAACATGCCTTCTCTCACTCTATGGATGCAATTAGGTATGCACTTAATTCTGTTATTGGATTAGCTATCGATGACATGGAGGATTCTTGGGGGCTTTACAAAACCAAGTATCGCTAGTGTTTTGTAATATGTAATCTATACTAATGTTATGGCGCGCAAAAATCTATCAAAAGAAGAAATTATCAATAAGGCTTTAAACATCGTTGACGAGGAATATAGGAATTGGGATGACGCAGTGTGTTACGTCACAGATAAGGTTGGATTCAGAATGAGGGAACTAATCAAGACCTGTAGAAAGCTCTACTGGGGTGTTTTTGATGAACCGATGGATAAGGCTACTGGTATAGATAAGATTTTCATTGGGCTTCCTATGGCGACCGTAGAAGATATTGTAAAAAATATCGACATGGACCAGAAGGATATTAACTTTAGGTCAAAGCATCCGTCAGCTAACGGCATCACTGAGCTTACTCGTGGTCTTGTTATCGACGCACTAGATAAGATGTACTTCGGTGAGATTCTCGACGCATCAGAACGACAACTAGCTATTGATGGAACATTCGTTTGGAAGACATGGGAGTATAACAAGACACTACGAAGAGAAACTGTTGACCTTTTAAATATTTATATTGACCCGACAGCTAAGTCTATTCAAGAAGCGTACAGATTCACAGAACGATGTCTTCTTACTCCTGGACAGATAGAGATGATGAAGGGCTGGAAAGACACAAAGGACATTAAGGGTTCAACTGGCTTAAATGTAAACGACGCAGGGTTAAACGCTGGCAATGTACAGAAGAGTACAGGTCAGTTTGTTGACGTTTGGGAAATGTGGGGCAAAATGCCACTTGGTTTGGCTACAGGTCTTACTGCTGATATGTTAACAGAAGTAGATGGACACATTGTTGTATCAGGTATTCAATCAGGAGATAAGCGAGTTCACTTGGTAGAGAAAAATACTAACAAGGACCAATCTGGAAACATCATCAAGCCTTACGAGGAATGCCGTGCGGCTGTAATCACTGGCAGATGGTATGGACTTGGGTTCGTAGAAAGAATTATCGCTTTGTCTGAGTATTTGAATACCGTTGTTAACATGAGAGTTAACCGAGCACGTGTTTCTCAGCTTGGACTCTTTAAGATTCGTAAAGGCTCTGGCATTACACCTCAAATGCTTTCTAAGCTACCAAGTAATGGGGCTATCTCTGTTAACCAGATGGATGACATCGAACAATTTAATATCGCAGGAGCAGACACAACATCATACCAAGACGAACAAGTTATCCGTGATTGGGCTATGCGAGTTACACAAGCCTTTCCTGTTACTTCTGGTGAAACAATGCCAGCATCTACAACGGCAACATCAGCATCAATCCAAAACGCTAATGGTAAGACAGCGTTTTCTATGGTTAAAGAGTCAATCGAGTCCTTTATCCAGCGTTGGATGAACCGACACGCACTTAAAATCATTGCTAAGAGTGTTACAAAGGGAGATGTCATTCGTATCACTGACGATAACCAGAAAATGGCTGACCTTGTGGAAAAAGTAGTGTCCTTCCATGCTATGGAAATTCTTAATGACATGGGTAGTAATGGGATGGTTCCTTCTGCTGATGTGGTTGAACAAGCTATGCGTGAAGCACAAGACGATATTCTCAAAAAAGGCTCTATGTTCTTTGAGCTTCTTGAAGACCTTATGACAAACATGCTTGAGACAAAGATTTACATGACCAATGAGTCAGGTGATGTCACCGTTATGCAACAGAACCTCCTTACACTTCTTCAGGTTGCTCCAGAATACCGAGAAGACACTGTGGCTGAAATATACAACCTTATGGGTCTACGCAAACCAAAAGCTAACCAACAAATGGTACAGGCTCAGATGGCAGAAGCAAGTGGTGTAGCATCTCCAACAGGAGCACCGAACGAATCACCTCAGCAGATTCAAACACGAGCAAGTACACTAGTACGATAATATGGAAAAACTAGATGATGAAACAATGCGATTGAAAATAATCGCTAAATCGTTACAAGAACTAATCGTCCATGATGGATGGGCTATCGCACGAGACAGGCTTACTAATAAAATACTAGAACTACAGAACGCTTTTGCTATTGATGACAAGACACCAGAAGAAATGTTTTTTGATTTACGTGCTCGTAAAATTGCCACAACAATTCTTTTTGATTGGCTAAAAGACATCGAGGGGACTGTTGACCAAACCGAAATAAACTTGCCTAATGGAAAAGCGTCATATATCTTAAGAGAAGATTAAAGTAATACGATTGTTTCTCCCTCTGCCTTATAGGGGGACACAATCCCTCATTACTAATTAGTATAGAAAACATTTATGGACCAAGATTACAATACCTACGAGACATTAGATGGTGAGAACGACGTGCCTAGCGTTAACGCCTCATCATCCGTCAAGGAGACTGAATCTGCCGTATCACCTGATACCGTGGAAACACTTTCATTGAAAGAATTAAACGAGTATCTCGGCAAAAGCTTTAAAGACAAGGACTCCGCTCTAAAATCTCTTAAAGACACTGCCGCTTATGTTGGACGAAAAAAGGAAGATGTGGAAAAAGCAATAGACCCTGAAAGATTTATCTCAAGGGACCAGTACGAAACTGATATGTTCTACTCAAAAAATCCAGAGTATGAAACATCAGGGATGCGTACCGTTATTGACGCCATGGCGAAAGCCGAGGGGAAACGCCCATCTGACATCGTTCAAGCCGATAATTTTAAGGCAATTTTCGGAAAGGTTAGGGGATACGATGAAAACCAAAGTATGAAATCCGTACTAGAAACTAATCCACGATTATCTTCTAGTAGAGACAAGTTCAGTCAAGCACAAGAAGCTATGAAAGCTGGGAATAAAAACCAAGCTGAAGAGTTGGCAGTGCGAGCTGTAATGGACGCTTACGAGAAATAGGATTAGATACATTAGTAATTACTAATGGTTACTAATTAATTAAATTTATGTCTATCGCTAACGGTTTAATCACATACGGTGATGTATCACGAAAGGAAGATGTGGTGCTTAATTCAGTAGAACTTCTTACAGCAGAGGAAAATCAATTCCTTACAATGCTTGGAAAGACTAACGCTATTGATACAGTTCACTCATACCTCGTTGACACACTCACTGCTCCTGCTTCTAAGGCAGTTGCTATGAACACAGACTTTGCACTCTCTGCTCTTACAACTCCTTCTCGCCTTACTAACATTGTTCAAGAAGTAGCGGAAGCTATCCAGGTTTCACGACCACAGGAAGTTATCCAGCACTACTCTGGAAACAATGAGGCACAACGCCAGACTACAAAGGCTCTTAAGAACTGGGGGAACGCTGTCGAATTCGACCTCGTTCGTTCTACGCTTGTTTCAGGTCTTTCTGGTACTACTGCAAAGATGAACGGTACTATCGCCGCAATCTCAAAGTCTACAAACACTACTGCCCACACTTCAGGTACAGTTTTCTCTGCTTCTATCCTCGATGGAATCATGTCAGATAACTGGACAAACTCTAATGGTGATGTCGTTACAGACGTCTTCGTTGGTGGTCTTGGAAAGCGTATTGTTGATAGCTTTGTTCAGAAGTCTAACGTAGTTGTTAACTCTCCTGGAATCTCTACTATCGTTCGTACTGTTACAACCTATGAAACATCTATGGGTACTGTAACTTTCTACAAGCATCGATACGTTGACATCCAAGGAACTGACGCTACTGTTCGTGTACTTGGTGTACGTCCTGACAAACTTAAGATTGCTTACCTCGACCGTCCTTTTATTAAGGACCTCCCGGAAGGTGGTGCTTACATGAAGAAGGCTGTGTATGGTTCTATGACTCTTGAAGTCAGAAATCAGGACAGTAACTTCTTTATCTCAGGGTTCCTTCGTGCTGCATAGTTTGTAATCTCAATAAGATTGTTTCTTGCCCTTCGTATCCAAAATCCGTTGGGCAAGAGATTTTGGAAAGAATCTACTCGTTAATATAATTAAACATGAAGACAATAAAATTTGGAAAAGACGCTCGTGCGTCGTTAAGAAAAGGTATCAACCTAGCAGTTGACACAGTAAAACTAACACTTGGTCCTAAAGGGGCTAATGTGGTTCTCGCCAGAACAAGCACTATCCCAGAAATCACTAATGATGGGGCTACAATCCTTCAACAGGTCGAGGTAGAAGACGAGACAGAACAGATGGGTGTTGATTGGGCACGTGAGGCATCTCGACTAACTGAAATAGCGGCAGGTGACGGTACAACAACCACAGTAATCCTTCTTGGTGCTTTGGTTAACGAATGTTTAGATAAGATTGATAAAGAGGGTGTTCTTATTAAAGGTAAAGACCAAGACGCCATGTCGATGAAGAAAGAAATAGCTGTTGCGTGTTCTTTAATCTGTGACGAGCTAAAGAAACTGGCACGCCCTATTACTAAAAGAGAGGATGTCCTAAAAGTTGCTCTTACATCAACCGAAAATGATGAGATAGCCACAATCATTACTGATATATTTATGGAGATAGGAAAGGAGGGGTCTATTATGGTGGAAGAGGGCTTGCTCAAGATGGAGTCAGAAACGGTTAAAGGCATGGAGATACTTGCTGGGGCATTGTCTGAGAAACTTCTCGCTGGTAAGAAGCTTGAGGCTATTAACCCACACGTTCTTGTTACACATGAAACGATTACAAACGCAGACCAAGTGATACCAATAATTCAACAACTAGTTGTTAACAATATTCACGAATTGGTTATCTTTGCTAAAGGATTTGACAGTTCAGTAGTTAAGTTGTTTGAACAAAACCATATAGAGGGCATCTTTACTGTTATTCCAATCAGGGGAACGGTTATTGATAAAAAATATCAAGCAGAGGATGTTGCGTGTTTCCTTGGTGCAACATTAGTAACAAACTTTAACCTTATGGACGTTAACCAGCTTGGTCACTGTGACAAGGTTGTGGTTAATAAGGACACGTCTATGTTCATAGGCGGTAAGGGCGATACAACAAAGCACACAGCAACACTTAAAGAAGAAATGGAAAAGACTAAGGGGCTTTATGATAAAGAGGGACTTCAGCAAAGAATCTCGTCGATGTCAGGAGGTGTTTCGGTTATCAAGGTTGGTGCACCATCACAAACAGAACGTGAGTATCTCAAGCGTAAGGTTGATGATGCTGTTCTGGCTGTTAAATACGCACTCATGTACGGAGTCGTAAAAGGAGGGGGAACAACACTCAATGCCCTCTCAGATACAATGGATAAAAACATTTTAAGTGAGATTATAAAAGCACCATATAAGCAACTTGTGATTAACGGGCTATCCACAGAGGGTTCTGACGTTATCGACCCTGTTCATGTTACAATATCTGCATTGACAAATGCGTGTTCTGTTGGTGGAATGATTATTACTAGCGGTGCGACTATTGCAATTAATAACGGTAAAAAAAATGAAAAACAAACCATTGAAGAGTAAGGTAGAAAGCCTTGTCTTAGGTTATATGGCACTCTTTAAGGAGGAATATGCGGCGGCTGTGCCACAGTTATCCGCTGAGAGAGAACAGAACAGAAACAAGTTTGCGTCTGTATCTCATGGTAAAACTATTAATAGAAAAATCTACGCAATGCCAGAAACACTGCATAACATAATTCTTAATCAACTAACACTTGAAGAAATAATGCAGACTAAGGATGGGGAAAGTGGTAAAGATTTTGCTAATTGGTTTGCGACTCGATTCCCAGAGTTTGCAGCTGGAACACACGTCTAATATGAAAATTGCACTTGCATTAATTGTAAAAGGAGATGATAAGGAAGCTGAATTACTTGACAGGTGTTTGGCGTCAGTAGAAAAATACGTTGATGGTATATTTATAACTAGCACGTATAAGAAGGGAGAGAAACCAAATGAAATGGTTGAAATGATAGCACTTGACCACGATGCCAACGTGTCCGAGTTTGAGTGGTGTCATGACTTTGCTAAAGCTCGTAACTTTAACTTCGCACAAGTACCTGCTGAGTATGATTACATCATGTGGTGTGACGCTGACGATGTATGGAGAGGACTTGAGAAGCTACGACCAACGCTTGAAGAAAATAATAAGATAGACGCCTTTGCGTTTTGGTATATGTATGACTTTGACGAATACCAGCAACCTACCGTAGTCCATAAGAAGACACAGATTGTGCGTAACGATGGCTGTGTAGAATGGGCTGGCAAACTCCACGAGGACTTTAAAGAAAACAGAAGCATCAACGTACAATTCGTAGAGGGTATTGAGCGTATGCACTTGACAACAGAAGAACGTGTTGTATCTGCACAACAACGAAACGTAGAAATATCATTAGGTGATGCAGAACTTAACCCAGAAGACCCAAGGGTATACTGGAACCTCGCCAACTCATACTTAGGAGCTAACAACTACCCTAAAGCGTTAGAAACATTTGAATTGTTTATTTCAGGTTCAGAATCCCACGAAGAAAAGTACCTAGCACAAATGCGTGTCGGTATGTGTCATGACAATATGGGCAACAAGAAAGATGCGGTTACTGCACTTAGAATAGCTATTGGTATGCGACCTGATTACCCAGATGCGTACTTGCAACTAGGCTATGTTCACTTTAAATACGAAGAACTAGACCTCGCAGGGTTCTACACCCTCAAGGGATTAGTGTTAAAGCCACCGTATCACACCATCATGGTTTACAATCCACGAGATTACGACTACAACCCTTCCATGCTTTTGTCAAAGATTTACTTCAAGCAAAACCGACCAGACTTGGCGTTAATCATGCTACAGGCATGTCTTAAAATCTATCCTAAGAACACCTACATCGCAGGGTTGGTAAAGGAGATGGAAGCAGATAAGGCTAGACAAGATAAAGTGCTTGAGATTGTAAAAGAACTCAATAATGAAACAGACATCAAGAAGATAACAAAAGGTCTAGCTAAGATACCAAAGTACCTGGCATCACACCCAGCAATTTGTGTTATTAGAAACAAACACTTTGTTAAAACAGAAAGTTCAGGAAAGGATATGGTCTATTACTGTGGTATGACTTTACACGAGTGGAATCCAGACCTATTCCAGACAAAAGGGTTCGGTGGTTCAGAAGAAGCTGTCTATAACCTTTCTAAAGAATTTGCTAAAAATGGTTGGAACGTAACGGTTTATAATAACTGTGGTCCAGAAGGTATGGTGAGGGAGGGGGTTACATACAAGCCTTTCTGGGAATGGAATCACAGGGATAAACAAGACGTAACTATCCTTTGGAGAAGCCCGAAGGCTCTTGACTATGAGGTAAACTCAACAGACATTTACGTTGACCTTCACGATGTTGTGGCTCAAGGAGAGTTCACACCTTCTCGTGTTAAGAAACTAAAAAAGATATTTGTCAAGACAGAGTTTCATCGCTCACTGTTCCCTAACGTGCCAGATGATAAGTTTGCAATCATTCCTAACGGACAAGACAACGGACTCTTTGAGCAAGAAGCAGAACGTGACCCATATCTTATTGTGAACTCGTCGTCACCTGACCGCTCTATGGATGTCACACCTGAGCTGTTCGCACGAATCAAAAAAGAAGTACCAGAGGCAAAAATGAAGTGGTGTTATGGGTGGGAGAACTGGGACAATGTCCATGAGAACAACGAAAAGAAAATGGCATGGAAGAACAAGATTAATAAAGAAATGCAGGACGCTGGTATAGAAAATCTTGGCAGGTTAACACAAAAGCAGGTGGCGAAACTCTACCTCGAAGCTAACATAATGCTCTACCCTACAGAATTCGCAGAGATAGATTGTATCACTGTTAAGAAGGCTCAAGCAGCTGGGTGTCTACCAATCACAACAGACTTTGGTGCTCTTAATGAAAGTGTCCAGCACGGGATTAAGATTCACTCAGAGAAAACAAAAGATACATGGTGTAAAGATTTTCAGTTCTCTTTTGGTGTTGAGAGTGAGGAACAAAAGCAACAGTTTGTTGACGCGGTGGTTAAGAAGTTACAACAAGGGGTAGAGGATAGGGGAATCATGATGTGGTGGGCAGAGAAGTTCGACTGGGATATAATTGCCGACAAGTGGCTCGAAACAATCCATGAAGTTTAAGAACTGCGAAGGGTGTGGTAAGGAAAAGCGGAGACCATACAAGTATTCTCAAGCTCAATGGGATGAGTTCAAGTATTGCTCTAAGCGATGTCTTGGTGATTCTAAGATTAATCCTGACAAGAAACCGCCCCGTAAACGGATAGCGTTTGTGTGGCAGGGAATATCTGACCCACAGGTACTCAATCAATGGAACGATGGACTTCGTGAAGCAATGAGGTTACTTACGTTTAAGTATAAGGTCTTGTTCTACGAACCATTCCATGAGATAGAAAACGCAGACCTTATTCTGTACTGGGAAGCACCCGTAACAGCACAAGGGCAGAACGGTCCTTACTACAATAAGGTACGACAGAACCCAATCAAGAAAGCACTCTTGTTTGCAGGTGGTCCAATCAAGAGAGAATGGGTGAGTGGCTTTGACCTACTATTCCTTGAAAGTAAAATCAACGAAAGAGAGTGCGACGAGTTGGGTATCAGGTGGAAGCACGCGTTTGGTATAAACGACAAGAACTTTAAATTCTCTAAAAAGGAAAACCCTAAGAAATACTGGGACGGCATGTTGGCAGGAACAGGCGCAAGCTGGAAACGACAGTGGTTAATAGGAGAAGCCCTTGGCAATCGAGCGCTTCTTATGGGGAGAGACCAAGAAACAGACTCTATGCCGTTTCGTGTCTGTCGTGAACAAGGCGCAACCGTTATGGGAGAACAGTCCTCATCGTTTGTCGCTAGATGCCTTCGAGAAAGTCACACCTGTGTGAACCCTTGTGATTATTGGGGTGGAGGTCAGCGAGCAACACTAGAAGCAATGGCTATGGGTGTTCCTGTTGTTGTGTGTAATGATAGTCCAAAGAACATAGAGTTCGTAGAAGCAAGTGGGTTTGGAAGGATTGTGGACCCAAGTGCTCAATCAATAAAAGAGGCAGTTGAGGATTTAAAAGCAAACCCACTAGACCCGTTGATTGGAGTTAATTACGTTAAATCAAAATGGTCTGCTAAGATTTACGCAGAACAATTAATAAGTGGGATAGAAGAAATATTACATGACTAAAACAATAAACTACCAAGAACAAGCTGAGAAATTACTCCAAGAACGCGAAGAGGTTATTAAGAAGGAAATATCAGCAGAAGACTCGACCTCTCGTGAGGAAAAGATTATTCTTATGTCGCAAATCCTAGAGCATAAGCCAAAGATTATAGTCGAGACAGGTACGCACAGGGGCTTAACAACTTGCTACCTTGGACTTGCTGCAAAAGAGGTGGGAGCTGTGATACATACCTACGACCCTTTTGAATGGGGAGCTTACGGAAACATAGGTAAGTTTTTAGATTTACCGATTGTGTACCATCAGGCTCCAGGGAAGTCTTGTGACCTACCGCAAGTAGATTTCTTTTTCTGTGATGGATTTCACGAGAGGTTCCACGTCATTGAAGAGTTAGATATGATGTTACCAAAACTAAGTAATGGTGCTATTGCGTATTTTCATGACACAAACGGCAGTAACGAGTCATGTGATGTCCCTGGGGGCATTGACCATCACGGACTGAAAGTTGAGTATCTAAGGACTCTAAACGGTATGGCAAGGTATGTCCACGCCAAGAATTAGTGTCATAACGTGTAGTATCCGACCCCAGTATCTTCACATCACAAAAGACAGTCTTGACAAACAGACATTTCGTGACTTTGAGTGGATTCTTGAGCTTGACGAGCCGTCGGATAAGTTTCTTTTACCACAAGCCATGAATAGGGCACTCGCTCGCTGTAAAGGAGAGATAACTGTTCACCTACAAGACTGTATTTCTATACCAGAGGATTTCTTAGCTAATATCAACAACAGCTATGACGGTACATTTGTGACATACCCAATAATGAAGGGTGTTGATTGGGACTGGAGAAAGAATAACAACAGGAGCATCGACCCTTACGAATGGGAGGCAGACCTAGCTTCGGCACCGCTAAAGGCATTTTATGACATCGGTGGCTATGATGAACGATACTGCGACGGCTGGTCGTGGGACAATGTTGAAGTAGCACATAGAGCAAAAGCCGCTGGGTATTCTTTTAAATGTGACAATTCTATACACGGCATTGCGGTAGACCACGACAAAGAAGTTAAACACCCTTTTAGGAATGTTCTCAAGAACAACGACGCACGAGCAAGAGAAACAGAGCGACAAAGTGTTATGGGTAATTATAAGCTGGACTACTTGCCTAGTAATTGATGTAGTATACAATCTTATTATAGGTTAATCCCTAATCAGAATGTAGAGGCATATTCTGGTATGGGATTAGAATATAATTATGACAATAGCAGATATAATCACAAAAATCACACAAAACACAGGGGCAGATACTTCTTCTACAGGCTATCCATCAGCGAACAGACTCATTGACATAAACTCATGGCAACACATTGTCGAAACAATGATTCGCGACTCTCAAGACGAATCTGACTTTGATGACGTAAGAAACACATCATACCCAATCAAGTACCTTACGATGGTTGCGCTACAGCGTGATTTCTCTATACCACAAACAGACAAAACAGTTGCTATTAAAAGAGTTGATGTGACGTATGACGGTGTTAATTACTATCGTGCTTTGCCTATTGATTCAGGGGAAATGGAAGGAGGTCTTGGTCTTTCTTCAAGCTCAGTTCAAGAACTAACCACTGATGGACTCTACTCAACAACGACACCACGGTATGATTACAAATACGGAGCACTGTTTGTTTACCCACGAGCTACACAAGCACAGGTAAATGCAGGAGCAACGATTAAGTACGAGGGTACTCGTGAAATAACAGAGTTCACTTCTGGAGAAGTAACAACGGGTACAGCTATCCCAGGATTTGATTCAGCGTTCCACCCATTCCTTCATCTTGGTCCTTCATTTGATTACTGCACAATAAACAGTTTGCCACAGGCAAAAGGCTTCCAAATGAGACTCCAAGAACTGGAAACAAGACTCCGAAGACACTACGGCTCAAAACAAAAAGACAGAGACATCCAATTAGTGGGTGGGTACCAGAACTATAAATAAATATGGCTACAAAGAAAATAACAGAACTAGCCGCATACGTAACCACAGCAGACACTGATGTCGTGGCTATTGTCGACATCGCGACCACAACTACAAAGAAAATTACATGGTCTAACATCAAAGCTAATCTTAAAACATATTTTGACACACAGTACTCCGCCTCTGGTGGGTTTGTCCCAACATCAAGAACGATAAACAGTAAAGCGCTGTCCGCAGACGTTACACTTACTGCCACAGACCTCTCTCTTGGGAATGTTAACAATACCTCAGACGCCACTAAGAACTCTGCAACGGCGACACTGACAGGTAAAAGAGTAACAAAACGTGTTGGCACAGAAGCAACAAACACAAGTCTTTCTTTGGATTCAGATGCTTATGATATTTATACCGTAACTGCACTTAACACAGCCATGACCGTAAACGCACCTACAGGAACACCAGCAAATGGGCAACCTCTCCTTATTAGAATTTTAGACAATGGGACTGCACGCGCACTAACATGGAACGCAATCTTTAGAGTAGTAGGTGCGACACTGCCAACAACAACAGTCATTAATAAGACTAATTATATTGGGTGTGTGTACAACACAGCAGACTCAAAGTGGGATGTAATTGCCTCTGTGCAACAAGTGTAGTATGTCTATCGCTTTTGATGCCACATCACAAGGTAATAGTAACGGAAGCTCTGATTACACATACGACCATGTGTGTACTGGTAGTAATGGATATTTGCTTGTGGCAACCACGGTAAACGCAACAGCAGTAACGTATAATTCAGTCTCGCTGTCTCTTTTGATTTCGTATACGCCAACATCTCCGCCTGGTACAAACTGCCCAGGAATAAAAGTATGGGGTTTATCAGCACCTGCAACAGGAACAAATGCGATACTTGTTACCGCGGGTGCCGATTTGTCGGTAGCTGTTTCATACACAGGGGTACTTGCAACACCTGTTGAGGCATCTAGTAACGAAGATTCTGCCAATAATCAAGTTTCCACATTTTCAAACACAGTTACAACTATTAGCCCAAATGCATGGCGTGTTGGGTTTTTTATGGGAAACAACAACTACGCACAAACATTAACCGCAGGGAGTGGGACAACACTCCGTGGGTCAAGAACATCTTTTACAACTGGTTATGCCATCGGGGTGATGGATTCAAACTCTGCGATAGTAACACCTGCGTCGTATACACTAAATAATGGGTGGACATCTGGTTCTGGGTTTATGACATCTACNGGTATTTCCATGGCACCAGTATTCCCACAAAGTAGCGGAGGATTCTTAATTAATTTTTACTAATATGATAGGAAAAAACGTAATTGAAATAGGGGAAAAAGAATTCCTAGACGGTATGACAACATCACCAGATACTTCTGATGGTGGTTTTTCACCTGAAACATACGCTGTGAATGTTGTGGCTGATGTTAATTCAACTGGGGTTCTTTATGCAACAGCAAACGCATCATCAATAACTAGTACCAATGGTAGAGCTATAGCCTCTTGTGCTGACCCAGACTCAGGGTTGGGTGTCTCAAGGTATGTACTTACAGATACAGGCAGGTTCTATGGTTTAGATACGAACTACGCGTCAACTTTAAGACAAACAGGTTCTAAGGTATACACTAAAGTTACATCAGATATTGTTGTGTATTTTAATAAACTATACGCGACATCTACTTTAAATATAACAGAAGCAAGTGGCGCCATATTAGGGACAATAGACGAGAACTGGTGGGTTACTACTAAGGGTAAAACAGCACTGACAGCCAACCCTCACCCCATGGTTGTATTTGAAAACAATTTATGGATTGGTGATGGTAAATTACTCCATAAATGGGATGCTATAAATAACGTCGCAACCTCCGCATTCCTAACGCTACCCGATGGACAGATTATCATAGCATTGGTTGTAGACCCATCTTCTGGTAAAATGTTAATTTCAGTATCTGAGGGTATCAACTCAAATGCCTCGTTACCACGACTTGCTAAGGTTTTAACATACGACGGGTTCTCGGCTAAAGTATCTCGCTCAGTTATCGTTGATGATATAGTTACTGCGATGTACCCACTTGGTGGGACGGTGTTTATGATGTTCGGCAACAGACTTGGGTACTGGAACGGCTCAGGCATAACCTTCCTAAGAAGGATTGCTGGCGCTACCCTAGACACCACTTTCTTGGTATACAAACATATGATTACTAGTATAGGGAGTACACTCTATGTTGCCGATGGAAATAGGGTAACTGCTTTTGGTGACCTCTACCCTGGACAAAAAAAGTTCTACCCACGAGCATATTTCGGTGGACTTTTAAATGCTAGACTAGATTGCTTATTTAATCTTGGTTCAGATTTCCTTGGGACTGCTTTTGAGCTCACTGCCACTGCTGGTACGTTTGATTTGTGGAAAATCAATATCGCCGCAAAAACAACAGGGACACTCTTCTTTTTGTCTAAGAAATATAAGTTTCCTCGCCCTGTGTATGTGCGTGAAGTTCGTATTGAGTATGCTGACTCTATTACTGACAACGCCACCCCAGCTGTCGTTACACTTATCGACCAAGAGAAATCATCTAAAGCATTACCTGTATTGACAAATGACACAGGTGTTGCAACGTATGTTCGTAATATAAAATATAATGGTCCAAACAAGTTTACAACATTGCAGTTTAAGTACGACAATACTGCAACTACGTCTGTTATCGCAGGAATAAGAAGGATACTAATTTATTACGACCCAGCAGAATAATATGGAAGAACTTAAAGCAGAAGTAGAACAAATCAAAAGACAGCTAGAAGAAATGGCACAACAGCAATCTCAAAAGCCCCTTCTTTCTGAGGAGCAGTTTCTTGACGTCAAGAACATAACTTCACTTTTCAAAACGATAACTAGTGCCACTGAACTAACCAACGCAACAGCTATCGGTGCAAACACAATCTATGAACAACTTTTTATTGATACAACTACAGCGACGAAGAAGCTATACATCTACGACGAAGCTGGTAAGCTTTGGCGTTCGTGTACAATAGCTTAATGTCTAATATACTACTCTTATGAATCCTCTATCTTTCAACACAACAACAGCAAACAGCAGTCCACAGTTACCAGGAGGGTTTTTAATGCCTACACTTGCACCTACATTTGCACCAACAAACTTAGCGGTACCAACAACACCATCTTTCCAAGCACCTGCACCTGCACCTGCACCAGTAACGGTCAACGTAGGAGGCACCTCATCTAGCCAATCTACAGCACAACCACAGGTAACAGCACCAGTAAAGAGTCCACAACAACAGCAAATAGACGCGAACTTCTCCAATCGGATGTCACAAAATCTATCGGGGACACAACCGTTTACAGCAAACACTCTTTCTTCTGGTGTAACTCCAAAAGCTGTAATGACCACTCAGGAGAAGTTGCTACAGGATTTCTTAGCTAATCAGAAAACACTTCAAGACCAGATTGCCACTAACATGCAACCTGGTTCAGAAGAAGCAGGATTGAGACAGAGACTTAATCAGCAAAGGACTCAGTCAGCTCTTAACCAAGAACAAGCTCTTAACTCAGGAGAAACATCATCATTCGCAGGAGGTGAGGCTCAGCGTGTGGGAAGAACAGACGCGATTAAAACAGCTGGACTAGAAGCACAAGTACAAACAATGCAAGATGGTCGAGCAAACGCACTGAGCAGTCTACAGGTTCTTATCAACTCTAATGATAAATCAATCAGCACACAGCTAGAGATACAGAAGCTACAGAACACTGTTTCTAGTATTGATAAAAACGCGGAAGCAACATTCTTTAACCTACAGCAGTCTAACCCTTCAGTTGCTTACGACTACGACAATACAATAACACCGCTAGAAAACCTTAATAAACTTAGAGAGGGGATAACACAGTCTTCAGCACCTTCTAGGTCTGCACCTTTCCAGGCAACTCTCGACATCGCCGCTTCTGCGGAATCAGGTATCGGCTCCAGTAAAAGAATCCAATCTCAACTTGAAAATTTAGCAAATACAGGAGATTACAAATCTTTGATGGTTAACCTAAAAAACCAAGCCAAGAAAATGATGACAGCGGAAGGTAAATCAGAAGTAGTCAACGCAGCAAAAAGTATTTCAGCAATCGATAGGATGACCACCGCCGTTAAAACATATCAAGATATGGGGGGAGAAATGGGATTCCTTAAAGGAAAACAAGACGACATCACGACATATTTCGGCAAGCTTTCTGTTGATAGTAGGTTCAAGGAAATTGGAACTGAACTCACACTGGCATTTCAGCAATACCGAAAGGATATGACTGGTGCCGCCTTCGGTGTTTCTGAAAACAGAGAATATTCTTCTGTGCTTCCATCGAAAGATAAAGAGATAGAACTTAACTTTGCGGTCATGAGGGGTCTAAGAAGCTACATGAATGGTAAAGTTGAAGACTCTTACAAAGATGTTTTAGGAGATGGGTACTTAAACGTAAGGTCCTTGGTAGAACAAGGTGGACAACCACAACAGACAAGGGCAAGCAACTTTTCTCCAGAAACAATAAAACAATACGACGATGAGGCTATGACAAAGTGGGGGTACACGCCAGAAGAAATACAAACGTTTAAGGATAGAAACGGAATATCTTTTAACCAAGTTGGAAACACTACAGCTTCCGTAAGTATTCCAAAAACATCAAGACTCGCATCAGTAAACAACAACCCTGGGAACCTAAGGTTTGCAGGACAAGTAGGTGCAGTGAAGGGTGAGGGAGGGTTTGCAAAGTTCACTAGCCCAGGTCACGGCTATACAGCACTTAAGAATCAAATAAACCTAGACGCCTCCAGAGGGTTATCACTTGAATCATTTATAGGAAAGTACGCACCTCCTTCAGAGAACAACACTAACCAGTACATTACACAGGCTGTTAAGAATCTAGGTGTTTCCAAAAACACACCAATAAAACAAATACCAGCAGAGGCGTTAGCTAAATTTATCGCACTAAAAGAAAGCTCAACTAAAATATCATAATATGGAACGACCATCACTTGAAAGTATTTACGGCATACCAGAAAAGCAAACCAGCTCACGACCATCACTTGAGAGCATCTATGGTATTGGTTCTAGTACACCAGAACAACCTAAACAAGACCCATTTGCATCAGAGCTACAAAGGGTTGGTGTACCTAATGTACAAGCACAGCCACAGCCAGAAAAGAGAACATTCCTAGAGTCACTAAAACAAAACATAGTAGACCCATTCTCTTCACGCTTTGGGAAAATAAACTACAGTCAGCAGGGTATTGTGTCTGACACAATCCAGTCCGTCGGAGCATTGGCTGGTGGAGTAACTGGCGTTGTCGGTAACGTAGCACTAAGTGCCGCTAAAGCAGTAACCCCAGACCCAATAGAAAGAGCTGTTGGAGATGTCGTCAGTAGTGTCGGTGGTGCCGTATCGTCAGCGATACCACAAGGAACAAAAGATGCGTTTTCTAGTTGGGCACAACAACACCCAGAAGCAGCGGCAAACCTTGGTGCCTTTGTTGACATAGCAAGTATAGTGCCTTTGTTTAAGGGTGCTGGAGCATTAAAAACAGCGGCTTCACTTGAAAGCAACGCAAGCCGATTAGCTATGGCATCAAAATCAACAGGAAGAGTTATTCAATCCCAAGAAAATATTTTGCCTAGAACTGTTGGTGGAGTTACAACTCAAAGACCAATAGCGCAAGATGTCTTATCAAAACTGGACACAAGTAAGGTGAAAACATATTCAGAACTAAGTAATACAATAAAAGAGTCAAATAAATCAAAACTAATAGCCGTTAGTGATTATCTTAAGACAGATACAACAAAATATCGTATAGAAAATTTTGAAATAAATAAAAGTGGTATTGTGTTTAATCCTGTTAAAGACGCAATGACAGGTCTAAAAGAACTTGGCGTAAAAACGTCAGATGTTGATTTACTCGCCAAGATAAAGCCATTTGAGATTAAGTTAGCAAGGGGAGAGATGACACAGCTTGACGTTAATGAGCTTGCAAAAATTCTTGGCAATAAACAAAACGCGTTCTCTCAGTCTGGCAATATTCTTAAAAGTACAAATGCTGTTAAATCAGAAAATACACGCAGGTCTCTAAAAGAAATAGCAAGGCAGGGTATGCCAGACGATGTGAGAAGAATTGACATGGAAATTTCAGATAGCATCGCTGTTCAGAAAGCTGTTGACAGAATGAATAAAAAAGTTGTAAACGAAATAAACGCGTCTGAAAATCTTGGTGTGTTTGGTAAGACTACACATGGGGCAGCTCATATAGCAGATTTATTTACAGGTAGGCTTGTCGGTTCAGTAATCCGTGAACTTAGAAGTAAGGGTAGACTAAGCCCGATTGAAATCGAAAAAGAGCTTGCAAAGAATTTGAAAAACCTGAACCAGGCGACTCAAGCAAAAGATATTAACAGACTAAAACAAATATACCGAGGTGTTGGTCTAATCGGTGGTGCTACTGTCTTAAACAAATCTACAGACCCAAAACAAGAAAAATAACGTAGAAGAACACGCAGGCATAGAAAAGCTGTACTGCTCCAACCCAACATTCTGCGTACCAGCTTGCAAAACTACAGATACGTTCCCAAATTTTTTCAATATATTCCATATACAGCCATACTACCACGGATTAGAAATTTGTTAAGTGGATAACTGTTGCATACACTATAACCATGTCAGTATGGTCTACACAAGATAAAACAGGGATAGATGACGTAATAGGGACAGAGGCACTCGATATAATAACAACCGAGGATAGCTTTTCTATAGGGCTTGAGCAATCACAAAGTACAGGTGTTACTTGGTCTACTATGAACAAGAACTCATCTTCTTGGACTAGTCAGAGTAAGAGTGTTGGTACGGGCGCTGGAGTTACTATGGGAAGTCCAATCGGTTTGTTATTATCATTAACATATGCGGAAACCACAGGAAGTGGCACAGACCTTATCTGGTCAACCGTTAATAAAAATTAAAAATTAAACATGCCAAATATTAACGTAACCCCAGGAACTGGGAAAACAGTAGCAACAGAGACAATCTCTTCAACAGAGTACCAACAAATTAAGTTGATTGATTCAACCGCGGCTTCAACATCACCAACAGGAATAGCTGCTAATCCTCTTCAGGTAACAGGTGCTAACGGAACATTCCCAGTCACAGGTACTTTCTTTCAGGCTACACAGCCAGTGTCAGGTACAGTAGCAGTAACAGGC
>JGI1221J13441_10000356_pt1 | contig 21093 bp, 33 predicted proteins | sample LakVidmifraction_4_FD_13441 | JGI IMG/M metagenome (IMG submission 13441) | reverse complement strand
TCTAAGCTGTTTGAATACTCTTATGAGCGTTTTTTCTAAGAATATATAATCATTGAAGTCTCTAGAACCAGCCACTATTACTCTCATTACCCTATTTCACCGTCCCAAAAAGCCAAATTTTTTAGATTTTCTAAACTTTTATCTAAACTCTCTTTTTTATTTGCTGTATACTTTCCATATTTATTAAAAGCTTCTTTTATTAACCGCACATAATTCTCTCTTACTTCACAATAAAAAGGGTCGTAGCCTAAAACCATATAAGTATAGACTTCACGCAACTTTCTTATACTGAATATTTTACTGTAATAAGGCGTGAAAATTATTACAGTAAGACCGTCTAAGAATATAGAAGCATTTTTAATTTACACTTCATATTCATTACCCTCATATGTAACTGGGTATTTACTTATCATTTTGTTTATCCCCCTTTTTGAGCATGTAGCCCTTAATAACGTCGTTTAATGCAATTGGGGTATAGTTATGGTGTTCAACGCACACATTGTAATATTGACCCCCCTCCATCTTATTTTGGTGAATGTGACCATGTAAATTTATAAATGCGGATTTTTCATTTATGAATAAAGGTTTGTGGCTCATTAAATAAAACTCTTTATAAATAAAACCACCATCTAATACATCGTTAAAACCTGTATTTTTCCACCATTCGTTAGTTTTTCGGTTGTCATGATTCCCCTTAATTAACATTTTATGACCATTTAACTTTGCACAAATTTCGGATAATTCTTCGCCACCCCCAAATCCAAAATCACCTAAGTGAACTACTTTATCATTTTCTTTTACAATACTGTTCCAATTGTTAATCATTACGTTATTCATATCCTCAATATTTGTGAATGGTCTGTTGCAATACTCTATAATTTTTAGATGGTTAAAATGTGTATCCGACGTTACGTAAATCATTTGTTTTCCCCCCCCGTATGAAGTCATCCTCCATAAGAAATCGTTCCGCAAGATACCTTTCCTCTAGTGCATCGTCAACACTTTTATCGGTACTAGTAAAAGACTTCTCGATATTTTTATCAATATCACTAAAAGATTCCCCAGTATTATACTTACTACTTGAAGTATAGATTACAAAACCAACAACAGGGATTTTATGAAAATTAAAATAGTCCACTAAACCCACCATCGTATCTTTTCTTGCTTCATCCACTAAAACTACTGTTTTGGTTTTATCTTTCCCTAACATAGTACGTTCATAATCAATCAAACTCACAAAGCCATTAGTATAGTAAGACAATATCGTATTATGTGGACTAAAAACAAAAACTTTATAACCTAAGCTTTGCAATGTAAACCCTAATTCATTTATGATATGTGTTTTACCTATTCCTCTTTGTTTTGACGAGAAAAATAGATTCTTCCTTTTATTTACATATCCTAGAAAACTATCAAAATACGCTTGTTGTGAATTTGTTAATTGACCGTAAAACTTAAACTCTTTTTTCATAACTCTTCTCCTTTATATAATTCTAGCAATTCAGAATATCCTCGTTCTAACATAGTAAGTAATTTATTATTAGTACAAAAGCCATACAGTCCACAACTATAAAAACGATGAATTTCTATTAGAAATGTATCATTGCCAATGATACCAACGTCTATTGTATATGTTTTATTTCCGTATTTATTAATCATCTTATCTATTTTTGCAAAGTCAATAGACTTTCTATAGTCCCCTAGATACAATCTAATATCTAAAAGCCGTCCGTCTAGAACAAAACCCCTATACTCTGCGTAAAACTCTACTAACTCACTAATAAACCAACTACCTTCTTTTAATGTTTCGTTTGGCTTTAAAACACCTTTTTCGCCCTTAACTTTTGATAAAGACTTATAAAAAACAGAACAATCAGTTTTATTTGTAAATTCTTCATTTATAATGTTGAAACACTTTCTACCGCAAAACTCGCTAGTCATTAACTCGCTTGGGATATTTATTTGGTTTGGTTCATACCGATTATTCCCTGTTTGAATTTTCATTGCCTTATGTACGAACTCGACAGACCCAATTGGGATAAATGTATCCCCTTCCTCCGCGAATTTTGATAAGTCACTAAAATTACACCTAAAGTTAGGAATAGCGCAATCATTATACCACTCGTGAAATTTTATTGCTTCCTCAATAGCCCAAATAAAGTCAAAATTTGCGTCATTTTGTATAATAAACCTCATTTATTAACCCCCTTTTCTTTATTAGTTCCTTCATTTTGTTCTATTACTATATTCCTTATCAGTATATTTTCTTTATTAGCTCTTAGAATCTCTATTTGTCTTTCCTTTGTTTTAATTAAAGACCCAATTAAACAATTTGAATCCGAGTTTACATTTGTAATATAATTATCTTGAACTACACAGCTATTTCTATTATCAGAAGAGAGATAGTAGGTACAATTTTCACCGATACATTTTAAATCCATAATTCAGTTCCCCTTTCTAATTAGTACAATTTCAATTCTTTCAACCACTCATACTCTTTAGGAAAACAGTCCACATCAATTATTCCAATATTTACACAAGTTAAAGTATTTGGTTCTAATTGTGTCCACCCTTTGTCTCTAATTGCTATATGACCCTTTTTTTCAAGTTCCTCTAATTTAATTTGAGGGCATTTCAATATTATTTTTCTTTGACAGTCTTCCATGTAATCAATAACTGACTTATAATTGACCAAAGCTTCATATTTACCTAATTTATAAAAATAAACAGCTACAGCATGACCTACTTGACCAGCCAATTTCCCTTTTCCTATCTTAATATCTTCGTTTGCTAATATGTACATTCTTAAATCCATAATTTTCTCCTTCTAATCAAATTTGTATTTTATTAGGAAAACAAGTCTTTTAAGGTCTTGTTTCCCTAATGTTTATAGGCTTTTATTTTACTAAAATTTTAAATCTTTAAGAATAATGTAGTTTTTAGACATTACATTTAAATCAAAGGTTTTGTAAGACTCTGTCCTAAAATGAATCGTTCCGCTTTCCTCTTTCCAACAAATCAGCATATCGTCGCCTCTATTAAAAGTTGAATAATTAATATAAGGATTGTTAATATCTATAAAGGCTATTTCACATGCTTTAAAAAGTCGAGTGTGTGGTAACAGTGGTTTTATATAAGACGCAAAAACATAGCGACCATATCCGTCCGCACATTGCCCACCGCATGAATATCCACCAACTTTTTCGTCGAATTTTACCCCTATATTTTTACCTTTTGTATCTATAACAGTACCTAGTTTTCCTTTTAGTGCCTCGCCGTCGAAATCACAAACCACCTCAAACCTATCCCCAACTTTATAATCCACTGTTGTTGTTTGAGTTGACGTTTGAATTGGTTGTTTTGCTTTCCTAATAGGCATTGGAATCATTAAAATAACTTGAGACTGTTTGATTTTACAAATTGCCTCTTCTACTCTAAACCAAAAACTATCGTCCCCAACATTTTCTAATATTCCACTAAAAGTATCTCTTCTGCCACTTCCCCATTCATATTCCACATTATACTCGGTATTATAGCTTATATCGTCATTTTTTAAATTTTGTAGCATTTTTCTCTCCTTTTCGTCATTTTTCCCCAATCTAATAAAAGATGGCTTTTATTAGGAAAATAGCGTTTTTTATACCCTTAAAAGTCAATAGGCATAGGCTTTTTAAAATTGATTTTTTCAAAAAACCTCTGTTTATTGATTATTTCTAGTTTTTGTCCATATTTACCCAAATTTCACTGTTTCTGTCCCATGCCGAAATATTATCTATGTAAATACTATTAAAAGTATTTAATTGCATATATTCATTATACGCTCTTGAATAGTATTCTAATTTTTTTTCAAAATTAGGTCGAGGGTTTGTGATTACCTCTAAATAAAATAAGTCTGGCATAGCAATATGTACACTAATCTTTGTGACATCTTTATTAGCCATAAATTTTAAATATTCCCTTTTGAATAATTCTTTTTCCATTTCTTTTATACCCCTTCCTTTATTTTTTGTCTTTGCTTACATGAGTGACAATATGTTAACGGACTTCCTTGTGTATTAACCCATCCAAACATTTTCATGCAAATTTTTACTTCTTCTTTAGACGTCATTTCTTCACTACCTATTAACTGTAAATTATCACCACAATCGTCACAAATGGCGTCAAACACTTCGTATCTCTCTATTGCCATAATTTAATCCCCTAATCAATTTATTGTGCCACAAACCCTAATATCCCTAAAACACCTCAATACTACACAAAAAGAACGATTTTTTATCGTCTGACAAGCTTATACACCAATTATCAAAACTTCCTAACCAAAGATTTGAAAATTCTTCTAATATAATTATATCCGCATATATATTTCCTTCTTCTATTATAATATTTGGGTCTACTGGTATAATCCCTATTACTTTATCACTTTTCGTTGGAACTGAGTAACTATCGCAGTCTGTGAACCCTTGATTCTTATTATAAGTAATAGGGACATTTGTGAAACTTTCTAATGAATTTAAAAGCATTTCTTCTGTAAGATTAAGACCATTTATTATCAATCCAATTTTCATAATTAATTGTTTTTCTAATCTTACGTATTTTTTCAAATTTTCCCCCATGTACATCCCCTTATAATAATAAATAATCACCTAACACAATCTTACTATAATTAGTTAGTAATGTCAAGTGATTTATCTATACTGTTTATTTGATTTATACAGTAAATTTTTACTCTAGGATTTTCTTGATTTTGCTCTTGATTCTAATATTGTACTCCTTTGTTTCTAATAGATTGTTTTTAACAATGTGAATACTATCAATCTTACTTTGCAAGTCGTCAATATCTAATTGTGCATTATCTTCCTCTAATTTAATCTTTTCCTCAATTGCCTCTAATTCTTCAATAGTGTTAGTGAAAGTTCTCAAAGTTCTACTTGTCAAATCACTTAATTCTTGTGCAACCACCTCTTTTGTTGGTTTTACAATACTCTTTTTTGTAAATAATCTTCCTATTAAATTTTTCATTTTGTTTTCTCCTAGTTTCTTATTTTATTTTTTGTTCTACCGCTTTTTAAAAATACTTATTTAGTTAATTTTTTCAACTCTTTTTGCAAAGACTTAATTTTGGCTCTGCGATAAGCTATTTCAGTACCCTTTTGCTTGTTATATGTATCGTTTTCACCACATTTTGCCATTCCTTTAGTTCCATCGTCGAGGAAAACAATTGTTCTGTTTCCACTATGTATAATTCTTTCGTATCTTGATGGAATCCAAAAACTATCGGAAAGTTCTTTGGTTGTAGTTAGGTTTACCATATCAAAAGATTGCCTCATTCTTTTGTATTCAAATATAATTATTTCTGTACTACCCGCATAATTTCTAGCTTTAACCACTATGTCTTTCCTATTCATTAATTCTTTTATTGCCCCCCCATTAGGAATTGGGGGGACTTCTGTTATTTCTACTTTTCTCATATTACTCTCCTATTAAAGTTAAAAAGTTTTCTTCTGATATGACTGGTATATTTAAATCTTGTGCTTTTTTATTCTTACCAGACGTTGACGTTACCTCGTTGTTGATTAAATAACTAGTTTTAGCACTTACCCCACCGCTACTTTTACCGCCTAAAGATTCAATTTTAGCAACTAAAGCATTTCTATTCTCAAACATTACTAAAGAACCAGTTATTACGAATACTTTATTCAACAGAAGTTGATTGTTTGACTTCTGAGGCTTATTAAAGTGCATTAATTCAAGAAGTAAAGTATCTTCTTCCGAAATGTTATCAACATAATTTGAAAAAGAATTAGCTTTCACATCCCCCATTCCATCAATACTATACAATTCTTTCTTTTTATCCCCTAAATTAGAGAATATTTTTATCTCGTCATAGTCATAGTATTTAGCAATTAATTTCCCAACTGACCCCCCAATAAAATCTATCCCTAATGCTTTAATAAAGTTCGGTAGTTTGACGTTTTTAGAATTTTCAATAGAAGATATTAATCCTTCATAGCTTTTTTCCCCAAAACTACCCATTTTTATAATTATATCTTTATGTTCAGACAAATTATAAACATCCACGAAAGATTTAATTAGCCCTTTATTCACTAACTTCTCTAAAGTTGCTTCGGAAAGTCCTTCAATATTCATACACTCTCTTGAAACGAAATGAGTAAACTTTCCTAGCAATTTAGCACCACAGTTAGTGTTCGGACAAATTAAAATTTCACTTGTTTTTGTTTTTCTTATTTCAGCTATACTTCCACAAGCAGGACAAGTCTCAGGTATTTCAAGCGTATTGGAACAAGTTAAATTTTCGTCTACTTGAGGTATAATTAGATTAGCTTTAAAGACTGTAATTGTATCCCCAATACCCAACTGTAACCCCGAAATAATACTTAGGTTATGCAAACTAGCACGTCCTACTGTACTTCCTTCTATTTCCACAGGTGTAAAAATAGCTACTGGATTAATCGTACCTGTTCTTGATGTATTCCACTCAACACTTAATAACGTAGTCTCAATACATGCATCTTCAAACTTAAAAGCTTTGGAGTGCAAAGGGTGGTGAGATGTTATGCTTAATGAATTACTATACGCAATATCATTAAATGTTAACACTAAACCATCTGAGGGAATATCGGACAAACCTACCTTCAAATTATCCTCAAATATCGTAATATTGTTTTTAAGTGTGTCGGCAGTAACCTCTATAAAATTAACAGCAGAAAATCCTTGTGCGAAACAAAACTGAAATTGTTCAACTTTTGTTGTAAAAGTTTTACCTTCGCATTCAATTAATTCAAAACAATGCCATTGAACTTTTCTTTGTTGGCAAATTTTATTGTCTAACTGTCTAACAGTACCACTACAAAGGTTTCTAGGATTTTTATACTTGTCTTCGTCTATTGAGATTAACTCATTAATTGTTTCAAATTGAGAATAGGTAATTACACCTTCACCTCTCAACTCTAGTTTTCCTTGAAACGGAATTGCTAGAGGGATATTTGTAAAAGTTTTTACGTTGTGAGTAATGTCTTCCCCAATACTTCCATTCCCTCTAGTTGTCCCACTTATTAAATTTCCTTTGTCATACTTCAAAACTATTGTCAATCCGTCTAGCTTTAAGGAAAGTAAACCTTCTTTATTCCCTAAAAATCCTTTTAGATTATCAATATCTTTAGTCTTTTCTAGCGACAGCATAGTTTTTGAATGTTCTACTTTAACTAGTTTACTCTTCACTTCATATCCAACTTGTTGTGTTGGACTGTTTGTATAAATGATATTCGTTTTGGTTTCCAACTTAACTAAATTGTCATACAAACCGTCATATTCTTTATTAGACATTATTTCAGTGTTATCGTTGTAATAGCTGTATCTAGCTTTATTCAACTTACCCACCAATTCTTCGATATTATTTCTGTTTCTCATACAAAACCTCCTTTTATTAATTACTATTTATTTTATAATTACAATTAAAAATCCCTACTCATATATTTTATCATGATGTAGGGATTTTGTCAAGCGGTTTATTGAAAGTATTTTATTTTATTTTATTTTATTTTTAAATTATATAATATTGCAAGTTGGCTTTGTAATCTAATAGGTAATTAAATCATATTTGTCTAATAAAAGTCATATTTTATTTTAATTTAATCCTAGAATTAATCGCAGTTTTTATATTATCTAATTAATTAGATAGATATGTCCCGAAGAACTGTATGTATTTACGATTGATGAAGTTTGCTTATCGCAATGTTTATTGGTTATCGTTTATCGTATTTGCGAACTCATGGGGTAGTGAGGTCTTGTATTAACGTTTAGTGAAACGGTTATACGTTTTACGACTCCTTTTATTGCTTGATAAGAGTGTATATGTAAATAGTGCTAACTATTATTTACAAGGGTCTTTATCCCATTCTTCATTTGATTGTATTCAATTACCTCGTTAAATTCAACTCACGCTAAATTTAATTTCGTAATATCCTATTTTCAATTACCTTCATTATTCATCTACTCATCTTTTATCTATTAGATTATAAAGCCAACTTACAATTTACTATATTGTTACTTTACTACTTTACACCACTGTTTTGAACTCAAACCCTTTAATTAACTCGTCTATAGTATCAAGGTAATTAAAATTAGGTGTAAAGTAAATCTTATCAGAACTCATTGCTTCCTCAATCTTTTCAGATAATTTGTCAGCTAATGTTTTAAGTTCTTTGTTCTTCACGGAAAGGACAGATTGGTCGAAAATAATCTTAGTTTCTTTCTCTACTTCATATGTAAAGGAGACTTGATTACCTTCTACGTTAATCATATATCCTCTGTCCATACTTTTCTTTTTAGTATCTTTAACATTAGCCAAAATACTCAAGTAATCACTAGAAACACGTCTCAATGTTTTTGCGTATTCAATTGCTGGGTCTAAATCAAGTACAAGTAAATCAACGTTTATTTCTATTAAGCCTTTTCCTATAGAAATAGCTTGTGAAAGTCCTTTTTTCTCTTCTAAAACAGCTAAAACAAGTTCAGTTAATTGAGGAACTGATAAGTCCACTTTATTTTCATACTCAACTTCTTTAACCTCGTCGTTGTAACCATTGTTCGCAGTTGACTTTTTGTGATTTTCTGTGGTCTTGTATAAACTTGCGTCAATACTTGAAATTGATAAGATTGCTAAGCGTGATAATGTTTTTTCTAAAAAATTTGCATATCTTGCTGATTCTTTTAAACTTTGCATTTTATTTTCTCCTGTTTTGAATTATTGTTTGTCGTTTCATGTACTTCTATTCCATTGTATCATATTTACTAACTAATGTCAAGTAGTTTATGGTAAATTACTTAAATTATTTCAGCTACTTGTACCTCTGTAGCTCTTCCGTTAAAGTCAAAGTTTTCAACTTCAACTAAATCGCTAATTACAAAATCCTTATTTCTGCTTTGTAAAGCACTTTTAGCAAAAATTTCTTCATTACTCTCTACGTAAACCTTTTTTTGAATAGTACCACTATACTTTGAATTTTTTGTAGCCATTCCTTCAAACTTTTTCATAGTAATTCTCCTATTTAATTTTTATTTTTATTTTTATTTAAATAATCTTATTTAATTATCTATATCCACAAATCTTCCTCAAATAATCCATAGCGGAACAAGCTTTCAAACCACCTAAACCTTTAGTACCAACTATAATAGTTTTATTAATTACTTTTACATCGCCTTGTAAAGCGTCTAAAGCCTTTAATTCAGTCCATTGTATTTTCATAATATTTCTCCTTTATTTTATATTTTAAAACTAACAGGAAATTTAGGGATTGAACCTAAATCCTATGCTTCAAAGGCACATGTCCTAACCAATTGGACTAATTTCCTATACATTCAATCCTACCCACCTAAGACCGATTTGATGCAAGACCACTTCTATACACCGCCCAAAAAAGAACAAACCCCACAACTTTTTCACCATGATTCCCCACATCTTCGAAACCTTTTGGAATCTTTCCTTTTAATAAAGTAAAAACAACCTCTAGTTTGTCACACTAGGTATGATTTGTTCATAATGCACCTTGACATAGCCATTACTATACGTCGGTCACTAGCTAATCCTAATTCGACAGATTGGTTTTACTTTAAAGTCTGAGACGAGACTTGAACTCGCAATGTCCTGGTTGGAAGCCAAGTACCTTATCCATTTAGGCTACTCAGACAAAATCTAATATGCAACTTAGACTGTTTACATATTAACATACACTTAGAGAATCGGACTCTACCATTCGCTTTTGGGGGCAAATCGCCACCTTGGAACATGAGCGTATAAACTAAATATAAAAATTAATTGAAGGTGTAGGATTTGAACCTTTTCTCTAGTATCCAAAACTAGTAGGCAACCGTTACAACACACCCTCATTATTCACTTTACTCTTTACTCTTCCTCTTCCTCTTTAAACCGTCTCTTATATTTCCTCTTCCTAGAATAATCTTTGATACTCTTATGACTACCAGTACCAGAATATACATTAGGCAAATGCTTACCCTCTTTATTAGCGGAATGGATAAATAAGTCTATTCCTTTAATTATCTTTTTAACATTTTTCATTTTGTCCCCTTATTCTAATATTCTGTTAATCTGTAAATGTAAATGTTAAATCTGATGGCTACAGTGAGTACCTTACAACTGTAATTTAATAGGTTTCAATTACCTAACCACTTGAACGACACAAATAGGATTCGAACCTATGCACCGAGCTACTAACTCGGTCTATCAGTTTAGCAAACTGACCTCTTTAGCCACTTGAGTATTGTGCCAAAAAATTAGAAAACATTCAACACTATGTATGCAATGTTTTCCACAGTATTAGGTTTGACGATTACCATTAACGAAGTATTGCCTCACTTAAGGGGTAGTTACAGTATTATGAACTACCAAGTTATTTTATCTTTTTTGTAGTTTATCGTCCTCACTTTGAACGAAGTTGACCGTCAACTCACATGGATTGTTTACCCTACTACCACAACCAAGGTCTTTTATCAGTTTAACTCAATCTCTTTCCTACACCCAAGGTCTTTTATCAGTTTAACCCAATCTCTTTCCCACACTGACTTGTATACCTCCCTTAGTCTTGGAGTATACTTCCTAATTTCATTTGCTATAGTTTTTTCGTACCAAGACTTGTACACTATAGACTTATTAGTTAGCGTTATGTAAAACTCTCTACTAACCTTTAATCCAATACATTCCTACTTCACTAGTATCATCTTTTCTAAGTTAGATATTGACGTTTGCAACCGTCTTCCTACTATGCATTTGTAGAGGTTTGTTTGCTTAGTTAGTTAGTAGACCCGCGTTTGGGTTCCAACTATATAGAGTTTTCCTTCTCTGACTCCCAAGTTCGGAATTGAACCGAAATAACAAGAGCCATATTCTTGTGCCTTAACAATTAGGCTACATGGGAAATAATATTTAGCTTATCAAATAAAACAGATATTTTATTTAATAATCAAAATAAATATGGGTAACTGGATTTGAACCAGTATCTACTGCTTTATAAGAACAGCCCCTTAACCTACTTGGGTATACCCATAAAAGTGGCAAAAGTAGGATTTAAACCTACGACCTAGAGATTAGTATTTTATTCTCTCGCTCTATCACTGAGCTACATTGCCTACGACTTCTTTATTATACCACGTCTTATTACTATTTGTCAATAGGTTTATCGAAAGTTTTAAATATTTTTTATTTTTACCTTCTTTTTCATATTAACAAAGTATTGGGTGGGATTCGAACCCACGACTAACGACTTTGCAGGTCGTTCTCTTTAGCCATTTGAGTACCAATACATTATTTCGTCTAATAAAACGGAATTAATTTTTATTTTATTAGACGTTTTCAAATAAACTACCTTTTAAATTTTTAATAGTAAATCATACTTACCTTTTGACTTTTTAATAGTAAATCATACTTACCTTTTGACTTTTTAATAGTAAATCATACTTACCTTTTGACTTTTGGCTTTCTACCTGTTAAGTTCATTAAATGTTTATTAAGCTGTCCACAACTTCTACTCTCAACCGCTTCGTCAACAACTACCAATTTCATACTAGGATTCGTCCAAAACGCTTGATTTGCGTTTTTATAAAAACCATTGTTTTGTAAAATATCTTCTTTCTTCATTTTAATTTCCCCTATTAATTTCTATTTTATTTTATTTTATTATTTCTTAACCACTAGTACATTATATCATAATCAAATACTCATGTCAACTACTTTATCACAACTTTTTAATTTATTTTTCTAATAATGCTCCTATAAGTCCTATGATAGCAAACCCAACATAATATGTAGAAGTACTTACTACTTTATCAAAATTTTCTTCCACGAATTGAATTACTATGACGTCAACACCAAACAATGTCAATACCCAAGCTACAATTAGCCCACCAATAATCCCTTCTAACAAGTTCATTTTCAATCCCCTTTCCACTTTAATTTAGTTTGCTTTATGTTTCCCAAAAAATCCACCGCAATTAACACTTACCCCACAACCAAATGATATTGATTCTATTTTAGTTGAGCTACACTTAGGGCATACTTTAGGTCTAGTCTCATCTAGCTCACTCATCTTACACTCAAATTCAATTTTTTCACTACACTCTTCATTTTGACATTGATGTATGTATTTTGGCATTTTATTCTCCTTTCAGTAAAACTTTACTGACTTGTCTCTAACCATAAGTAATTTTACCATAAACTAACCTATTTGTCAATAAAATTATCGTAACTTTACTTATTTCTTAGTTAATCCGCTTATTTTATAATTAATTGAATAACAAAGTTTGCTTGCCAATCTATGTATTATACTTTGATTAAGTGTTTTCTCGCAAGTTATTCTAGTTTTGTCATTTTCTAAGTAGCTTAAACTTTTTTTATATAAGTCCATTTGCTCTTGAAGAAAACTAAGTTCAATACCAATTTTATCAATTTCAAATTGGATACTGCTTAATTCTTCGTCATGCTGTTCGTTTAGTTTTTCTACCTTTTCCCCATGTTCGTCAATTTGCTTGATTAAATCCTTAATAATTATCATATCCATTTCTTCACCAAAATCGAATGAAATAAAATAAACTGACATAATAGCTTGATTTTGGTCATTCGCAACCAACATTAAATTTTCATAAACATAATAATTAGCTTTTGGTTGGTCGTTGTACTTCCCAAAATAAATAAACTTTGATTTGTCAAATTTAGATTGTATCTCTAAAGTTAATCCCTCTCTGTTCTCGGCAATGTAATTTTTTATATCGCAAACTTTAATCTCTAAAACCCTTTCACAGTATCTATCATAACCGTGGTTAGTAATTCCTATCATCCGTAATTCCCCTTTTATATCCGTTTTTAATTCAATATCCTATATCACAAGTATAAACTAACATAGGTATCTGTCAATCAAATCGTTAATTTATATTTTTAGATTAATAATTATATCTAACTTAGCTCTTAAGTACGATAGTCCTATCACTAAAAGTACCATTGCTACTGTAGAGACAATATTAAAATTTATAACAAAACAGAGAATAACAACAACATAATAAAGAATTTGAATTATTGTATTCATTTCAATGTAATTTTTCATAATACTACAATACTTCGAATGAACTTCTTCATCATTATTTAGCAAGAACGTCCGCTTCATGTAATCTAATAATCTCATCATAAGTTTTCCCCCCCCATAATTTAATGTATTTTTTCTTACTTTTTTCGCTTTCCATAGAGAAAGGTTGCATATGCCATTGTACATAATTACAAACTTGTAGAATTTCCTCATCAACAAAACACCTTCTACCTAAATATGGAATAAGCATTTGAGCTGAAACAAGATGGTGTTGGTAATAATGTGCCTCTTCTGTAATTTCTCTTTTACCATTTTCAAACTTCTTAGTTAGCTTTTTACCAATATCGTGAAAAAGTCCAGCCATTGTCAATAAAAAATTATCATTTCCTTCATTATCTAATAAACTCGTACATTTTAAACAATGATGTCCAACTGTGAGCGTATGAAATTTATTTTCTTGGTCAATCTTATTCAGTCCGTCTTCCCCATTAAACAATCCATTTAAGTCGTAATCGTCTCTATTATAATTATGTACTATTTCAACCTTATCAAACCCTTCATACAATTGTGGAATATACAGATTTAAGTACATATTTTTAATGACGTGTTCTGGTACAAGTCTCTCTCTTTTATTATTATTCTTTAAACAGTCTTCATAAGGGGTAGCAAAATATACAGCAATACACTCAACATTTAACTTTACTTTTTTTACTTTTTGTAAAAATCCCATTCTTTTCTTATATGAGATATTTGTAGCGTCAAATACCACGTCTAATCCGTCTACTAGGTCTTTAATAAGCCTAGAATGAAGAATATCAAACACTTTGGCATGGTCTTCAACAATACTTGCGTCACCATATAATTCCTCTCTAATAGCGTCCGAGGAATGTATTTTATAGCCTTTTTCTTGAAGTTTTTTAGTGTACGTACTCTTACCACTTGCGGGTAACCCACATAATAGAATCATTTTATTAGTCTTTTCCATATTATCCCTCCTTGCTTATCTCTGTTTTGAAGTTTAGTTTCATTATTTCAACCGTAACGTCATTGAGCATTTTATGAACATTTTTATTAATTACTAGAGGATTACTTGCCATATAATCGTTTTTGATTTTTTGCGTGTCGCTAACTAAAGTTCTAGCAATAAGCCTAGCTTCCTCAAGAGTATGCAGTCCTCTTTTAACGTCTATTAAATATAACCTTTCCTTTGAAATTAAACACTTAGAATATACTTCCCCACTTACATAACGCTTAATAAACTCATTCAATCTTAGAATGTGGTGTGATTGCTTTGGGTCGTACCCAAATTTTTCAATCTTGGTTAATGTAGCTGGATAAGGGTGTTCTAGAGCCTTATACTTCTCCATGCTCATTCCACAAATACAGTTCATAGAGGCATAATTATTATATCTTGCAATTTCTTCATTTTTATCAAACAATACTTTAAATAACGCCTCATATTTAGGATTCATAATCTTGTATTTCGTAAACAATATTTCCACAAAGTTTATATTTTGCTTCTTAAAACAGTCAAACATAAGGCGAATATCTTTTATGTCAATATGTTCATTGCTTTCAAGAATTTTAGTAAAACTTACAGCTTTATTGTTTAATACAAAGTCATTAAAACTAGGAAGAACAATAGCCTTTGTGTCAATATCGCTACCTTCATACTGTAATTCGTAGTTTTGACTACCAGCTAAGAAAACACCTACTACCTCATATCCCTCTTTAATAAGTATTTCATAGTCTAGTTTTAGCCTATCCATTATTTTTTTTGTTTCTGTCTTATTCATTTATTCCCTCACTTTCGGCTTCTTCCATATCTAATATATTAGCCTCTTTAATAATACCTTCCAAAACCTTAAAACTATAATTTTTACTCTTAAAAGCTTTAAATTTACCACCATTTTCGACTCTAAGGACAATTCCTTCACGAACATGCGTCTTGCCAATTGGGTCAACACCATCTATGTATTTATCTACTCTTTCTTGCATGTCTTCAACTGTTGTGAATATGAACTTGTCAAATACTGTAACAAAATCAGTGCCCATTTGCTCACATCTAGTCTTAATTAATTCTGTAGGATACTCAAAAACCTCACCCTCTACATTTGCCATTGTCATTCTATAAACAAGAATTTTACTCTCACCCACTTCACATCCATATGTAAATTTAGTCGTTTTCCCATATTGTTTAATGAATGCCTTATCTTTAGTTTTTTCATTGTTACATTCTGGCATAATTAAGCCACCCTTGTCTGTATAGCCAACTATCTCAAAAAATACAGTTTCGTTTTTATGTAATTTACCTACAAAAAAGTCGTGCCACCTCTTTCTAAAAGAGTCGTCCCCATAATATCCACCGCTGAAAGATTTTAAAGTTACACGTCTAGTACCACTTACATATTCATAACTTTGTTTAGGTGGTAAATTAATCTTTAGCTTTTTAAGTATCTTAAACATCCAATGTGGCAATGTTGTTTTAGTTTCTTTCAGTGCGTTCATTATACGAGCACTAGTTCCGTGACATTTGAGTGTTATGTAACATAAGTCCCCTTCTTTAAGTTGGTGAGTATTATATGCAAGTTGACTAGTATCTATGTGTTGTTCAAAGAATGGAAAAAACTCAGTTTGAATTTCTGTCTTTCTAGCTCTATTTTTAACATTTGGGGTATTTTGATTACGTGTCTTCCCCACAGAGACATATTTTTCACAAATCAATTTCCCGTTAATAGTGTCAATCGTATCACCTTCTTTAAGTTTACTAGTATCACAAAACGTACTTAAAGACCCTAATTGCATTACTAGACCGTCTGACATTTCACCTCTTAACTTAAGGGTCGAAACATGCCTTCTTTCGTCTAAATATCCCCCAATATTATTACCTTCCTCGTCTTTTTTTCTTAATAAATTATTCTCGGTACAATACTCAACACTTAATCTACCGTCGGTTGGAAAGTAGATAACAATATCCCCTTCTTTAGCGTCTAAACCTACAATAGTACTATTCCCAAAACAAGAAGCTACTTGAAGTCTATCAGCATTACTATGAGGTCTAACCTCTTTTAATTTCGTAACATATCCACAATATGCCATAATTTATTTCCCCTTTATGTATTATTTAACTTCCTCAAATTCAGATATCATGTTATTGGTAAAATCTTTAAAGCTTTGTATATTTGTAAATCTCACGCCGTTATCATATGTGAAAACACCACCAATGATATTGTAAGTCCTCCCTAATTCAACTAAATTTCCCCACCGTCCTATGCATTTAACTTTTCCGTTGTAAAGCTCGTCTTTCGAAACTTTCTTAACTCTAAGTTTTTCAAGTGTTTTGGCTGTTTTGGGTGTTTGTTTATGTCCGCTTAAAATCAATTTCTTAATTAAATACTCGTCTTTTTCTAGTCTTGCCTTTGCTAATGCAACCCCAAAACCAAAGTCAAACTCGTCGCTTTCATGGCAAATGGACATTGCTTTTTCATTAGTTACTTTATCTTTTAAGGTGATAGTTTTACCTTCAACAGTTAATTTGTATTTTTGCTTTTGAGTAGTAGTAGTAGTAGTAGTAGTAGAAGCAATAGGCATAGTAGATTTGAAAGATTTAAATTCAATTATCTCGTGCTTTCCTTCCTCGAAAAATTTTACGTCCGCGTATTTTAGCGACCTACTAAGAAAAAGACATTTGTAACAAGTAAGCTCTTTATACGTATCCCAATATGTTTTCTTACTGTTCCCTGAACTGTTCACTGAAAAATATATTCCAAAGCCATGACACATTTCCAAAAACTTTACAGCCGATTCTTCCGTCTTTAAGTTTATAACTACTTTTCCTTCTATAAACTGAGACATTAGCGACTCTTCTGTTTGTTTTACTTCTATTTCTGTGTATTCTTCAAAATCAGAGGCATTGTAGAAATTACCCGTTCCCCCATTTTCAAAGTCGAAACAGTCTAAGGTAAAACAGTTCAGTTCTTTTATTTCCCTAATAACGTATAAATATTTTTGAGAATCTTTTATCTTATTCCAGTAGTATTCGTGTTCAAACTTACCGTAATATTTAACAGTTTTACTGTGTGGAACTACCTTCATTCCAATTTTGACGTCTTCTTTTTTCATTATAATATCCCCTTTTAGTATTTTATTTTTCACCTTATTCTTGTCTAATAAAAAGTCAGTTTTATTTAGAAAATTAAACTTCCTTTATCTTCCCATTTCGAGTAAAGCTTGCAATTTTCTCTCAAAATCATGAATTTCATAACGTCTGTGACTTCTTCGCTCCCCATACAATTATTATCAACAACTGTGCTAATTCCATTCACGGAATATTTAGTGGCACCAAAATCCAATATTTCTAAAGCCTTTCCATTATTAATAACATATATAGAAATCTCACTTACTAAATAATCAGAAGCCTTATGCTCCCCAACCCACTTATCTTGTGGCGTATTTGTTTTAGAGGTATAAAATATTCTAAAAGTAACTTGGTCAGCGCCCAATTCTTTAACATACTCAAAAATTTCTTTGGGCGTATATTTATTAAAATCATCTGTTAAGTTAATAGATATTCTTAAGTTGAAATCGTATTTTTTAACACTTTTACAAAATTCTTTAATATTTACTTTTAGGTTCTTACGTGTTCCGTTATATTTCATATTAATCTCATCATCAAAAGACGAAATTGAAACACTGATTGTAGAAATCCCAACATGATTCCTTAGGAATCTTAAATATTCGTCTTCTATCATCACCCCTGTGGTTTGCATTTCTATCCACCTAAAAGGGGATTTTAACTGTTTATTCATAGTCCCAAATATTTCAAGAAACCTTCTATTTTGTTGGGGTTCTGAATTTCCTGTTAACATTACAATATTACAACCAATATCTCTTGCAAATTCCAATCTTTTAATATAATCGGTTTGATATAAGTCGTAAAACGGTTTATTTGAGTTAAGCATATTAGGATAATTTTCTGTTTCCATTTGTGCTACGCAAAACGCACAATTATTCACACACATTTTATTTGGAACAACTACTGATAAACTTTGACTTTTCATATGTATTCCCCTTTTAAAATAATATTCTCTTGATACTTATAATGATACCACACTTCGTTAAAAAACTCAAGAGAATATTGCTTATTTATTATTTATTTTATTTTTATTTAATTACTATGTTTCGCCTTTATTATTTCAATTAAGGTATTCGTTTGTTCCGACAGCACAATATCTTTTTGTTGCGTAGATAGCACGTTTTTCAAAGTGTTTTTCAATGAGCTTATCCGCATTTAATTTAACTACTTCCCATAGTCTACCTTCTACTTTCCGAATTGTAATTGTATTGTCATAAGCATTGTGTTCGTAAACCACTTGCTTGCACTTCTCGTAAAATCGTCTCTCTAGGGTTTTCCTTTGCGTCTACCAATCCTGCTGGGAATTCCCAAGTATAGCCATTTTTACCAACCCCCCACTGCTTAATCATGAAAACCTCTGTTTTGTCCTTATTAAGTAATAATATTGAACAAGCTTGGGGCTTCTCTATGACCTCAAAAAGATGGGTTTTTACTATAGGGTGTTCCATTGCTTTGACTTTAATAAAATTACCTTTTATATAGTTATCACTTGTGCTTATTGTATTTATTATATCCGTCATTTATTTTCCTCTTATATAAAATTTATGCCTTATAGTAATACTATACACTACTATAAAGCATTTGTCAATAGGCAATTTAAAATTACTTTGGGGCTATTATCTTTTTCCCTTTCAAAAAACTTAAATCTGGAATAACAACCTCGGTTACATCCCCAAAATTCTTAATTAATACTGGGACATATAGAATCATAGATTCGGAAAACTTTTTAACACGCAATTCTTTCAAAGCAATTCTTCTTATTTGTTCTTCGTTATATACAATTTCCATTATATAACCTCTTCTATTTCAATTTTAACAAAGTTGCTAAAATGTTCGGTGGCAATAGAAAGTCTACCTTCAATTTTATCTTTTTTGATGCTTCCCGCCCCACAATAAGCTCTATATCCACTTGAGGTATAATCCTTTTCAAACCCTTCAATCCAAGCTTTGAAAACAACTACAGGTATATTAAGTTCTATTGCCGTTTTAGCAACACTTAAAATTATTGGAAGGTTTATTTTCTTAAGGAAAATATGCTTTTTTATACCGCCATGCGTAAAGTATTTAGTATCTACACACTTGTTGATATAATTAAGAATCATTTTAATTTTCAACTTACTTTCTTTACTTAAATCGTTAGCATGTCGTCTCAAGTACTCTAACATAGTATTTTGCGAAAAATCTTTAAAGTTAAACTCATTGAACAACATTAATGTTTGAATTATAATAGTTTCATTTTCAGAGCCTTTTAATTGTCTTGTGGTAAAATAAGCCTTATTAACTAAGAACGGATGATTAATACATTCAGAGATATATCTATTTAAGTCGTAGCTCATAACCGCTTTAGCTTGTTGTGTTTTGGTGAGTTGAGTTCCATTATTTAACCTGTAAAATAATTCAGTAATATCTTGATTCGTATACTCTTCAACCCTAACAAAATCAACACTAGAATTAAGAAATTCTGTCTGTACGTCTTGAGGCAAATCTTTAAAATATGAGTTCGATATATCAAATTCGTTGTCAAAAATCTTAATGGGGGTTAAATTCTTTTCTGTTTTATACTCATTATCTAAATACTCTAGGATAGATGTGAGCCTTTGTTTACCGTCTAATACTTTATAAACGTCTTCCTCCATGACAACATAAACTTGTGGAATTGGATAATCAGCCACTAAAGAATGTATGAATAATGATTTTTGGTGTTGTGACCATTGATTGCTAGGTCTTTGTAAAATATGGTCAAAATCCATCCCCCCTTTTGTATTAGTAGTTGCCAATTTTGATACGCTAAGAGTAACTTTTGATTTTTTCATTTTAACACTCCTTTTAATTTAGTTAGTTAGTTAGTTGGTTTGTTTTTACTATCTAACCTATTATATTAAGAGTATTGACATAATGTGCAAGTCCTATACAATAATGCATAGTTATTTTTATTTGTTTTCTAAAGCACTAGTATACATACCTTTCTTAATTTTTTCTAATTTGATATTTTTTGATAATAGAATCGCTTCCGCCTTATTTCTATATAGTGAGGCATTATTTTTACTGAAACCCGCAATTGATAGGATTTCCGTAGGTGAAAAAGACACCCCTATGTTCTCTTCTACAAACTCTACAATTTCCTCAACTTCTAAAGGGGTATTAGTGTAATCACTTTTAAAACTCAACTCACTATATTTCTTTTTCCCTCTTAAACTATAAAAACTATTGTCCATAATCTCTAAATTCACAGTTGGGTCATTGACCTCAACTATTTTTTGTTCTAAAATACCATACTTATCCATCTTATGTCCCCTCTTCTATTTTTTCAAGCTAATTTTTCAACCCTATCACTAACAGTTCCATTTCTCAACATTGTTAATATACTCTCATGAATCCCATCAGCAATTACGTCCGCCATTTCCATTACAATATTCAAACGTGTATTTTGTAAAACTTGCATACCCTTGAACCTCTCATCACTAAAGTGACGAGATTCCTACTTCATAGACCTTGTAACCTCAGTCTTCATAGGCTTAAATTACTGTAGTCCCTACGGTTTATATTAAGACCTTGCCAATTCGCCTCATGAATTCACGAGAGTTTTTGACAATTTTTAAAATTCCCATAAATAAAAAGGTTATCATATAGTTCTACGGTGTTTTTTCCCCCCAATTTATAACCAACAATAGGGGCAAGGCAATCCCCAGTTGCACTGTCCGTACCAATATTCAACACTATAATATCCTTATATTTGTTTCTAATGTAAAGTTTATCAATAAAATTTAGAAAACTCTTTATAAAATGCTTACTAGTATACTTTTGATTTGTTGGAATATATACTGTCGGTATAGTTTTCATTACACCACC
>JGI1221J13441_10000354_pt1 | contig 21102 bp, 18 predicted proteins | sample LakVidmifraction_4_FD_13441 | JGI IMG/M metagenome (IMG submission 13441) | reverse complement strand
TTACTAAGAACACTTGTCCACACCTGTGTAAAACTCTTCATTCTTTCTTCATGCTATGATTGCGGAATGTCCCAACTTAATAAATTAAATGAAGAACTCGCCAAACTAGGAATAGAAGAAGTCAAAGAATTAGATCCTTGCCCGTCAAGGACTGCTTACTTTAGATATATGGATGATGATAGTGAGGACGACCCAAAAACCCGTAAAGCTAAACTGAGCGCTCTACGCAAGGGTTATGTGATTAACTTCTACCAATGGTTTTCACACTTGAATCCACATTTACTGTATGAGTTTGGCGATGATAAGACTTACTGGAATTACAATACTGAGAAGGGGGTATATGACGAACTGACGCTCAGTAGCGTTCTTTCTCTAGTTATTAATTTGATGATAACTGACGGTCTTGACGGTGAAGCAACTGAGGGTACGGCTAAGACAATAGTTGCTAAGTACCGGGCGCAAAATAAGACACGCGGTAAATTATACAGTGATTTTGATGCCGCTGATAACTGGTTCCATGCCAAAAACGGTTGGTTAGAATTAGTCACCCATGAGTTTATTGAACACACTCCAGAGAGACTCAGCCGGATAGTCAGTGCTGCTAATTATTCTCCGGAAGCCGAATGTCCACTATATGATGCCTTTTTAGATATTGAGTCCAGGATGCCAACCGATCAGGTCCGGGTTATTGACCAGTTTAGCGGGTACGTTTTAACTTCTACGATTGAGGCTGAAGAGATGCTAATTTTTGAAGGTCGTCCTGGTTCTGGTAAATCTATGGTCCCTGAGATATGGATGAAAGTACTTGGTGACAAGGCCGTGGCTACCAGCTTGAGCCGTCTTGGTGGAGAGAATCAGTTTACCGGGGATGAGTTGGTTGATAAGACACTTTGTTTTATTGATGAAGCTAATCCTAAGACCAATGATATAAATGAGACTTTCCAAAATTTAGTCACCCAGCCAACTATTAGAGTTGAGCGTAAGGGAATCCAGAAAAAGACGCTGGTGGCAAACAAACTAAAGCTGGTCATGTGTCTTAATGAGATGCCGGACCATATACCAGCCGGGATGTATAGACGCTATCGACATATATTATTTCAGAGATCGTTCCAAGATGAGGGAATTAAAGACGGGCGGGTGAAACTAAATATTATCGCCAATGAGTTATCTGGCGTACTCAATCGTATGCTTAAGGGCTTATCTGATTATAATAAGATGGGTAAATTAAGCGGTATTGAGAATGAGCTGGACCGTAAGAATGAATATAATCTTAGCTCTGATGACTTTAGTGCTTTTTTGAATGACCATTTTAACCCAGTCAATGATGATGAGGTGAGATACTCTTTTGAAGAAATGCGGGCGGCTTACGTGGCTGAGTTTCCTAAAAAGTACAATGAGGGGTTGTCAATTCAGTCGTTTAATAAAAAACTACTAGCCAACAGGTTGAGTGAATTTTCTAGGATCGGCAAAGGTCGGACAAAAGAGCTTCGAGGGTACACTGGCTTGAAGTTAAAAGTTGGACATAACTTCGTGGCAAATATGTCTAAAATCCAGACCACATATGACATGAACTTTTAAAAAATGGCTTGCGTAAGCGGTGACAACTTTATTTTGAAGTTGTCACTGAAAGTTGTCACCACAATATAAACAGCCCTAAGTCAATAGAGCTGTTTTTTTTGTATTTTGGGCAAAAAAGGGCAAAAGGTGACAACTTTAGGGCAAAAATGACAACTTGGTGACAACTTTAGGGCAAAGTTGTCACCGATTATATGGCTAATAGTAAGGCTGGGAGATGAATTGGTGACAAGATGACAACTTTTTTTTATATATATATAATAATAATAATAATAATAAGAGTATTACATATCCCGCTGGAGTTGAAAAAAGTTGTCACTCGTCACTACGATACTATTTGGTAGTTGTCAATAGGCCCGTAAAAGTTTTCCACAGGTGCAAAAAATAACTTAATAATATACAATTTAGCCATGCTTAAAACAAAATCATTCACGTTTGAACAGCACGAAGAAATCAACCAATTACTAGAGAAGACTCGACTAGCTGCCGGAGCGTCCATATTTGTTTCAGATGGCAAGTTGCTAGTCCCTTATGAGGATGGAGAGCCGACTAACAATTCTCAGCGCTCTATTGATGTGAAGGTGCAGATTAATGAAATGGAGAATCAGAAGATCGTGTTGCGTCACTCTATCCGGGTAGTTGAAGAAATGACCAAGCAGATGCTTGAGAAGCTGGGGACCGCTGAGGCTGATTTAGCTGAGGTAGCTGCTAAGCCTAATAGTAAAGGCCAAAAGGAGCAGATTAAGACTATGACGGGCATCGTGGCGCATATCAATGACCAGCTTCGAGAGAATGATAAGGCTATCAGACAAAACTCGTATGAGGTTGACCGACTGGATATGAATATCAAGTTGTACGGTGAGTATCTTGTAGAGTTGGGGTAAGCAGTTCAGACGGTTCAGCGCCGTTAAGTGTGAGACAAAAAGCATTTCAGTTGCAGAACTATGCTGCCAACAAAACTTACAAAAATTGTGTTCTGCTCGCGAGGGTTAGGTGTTTAAAAGAGTAGTAATAGCATGGGGTTTTAAGTTTCGTACTATGTCCCTTTAAGTTGGTCACAAATGCAGTCTCTATGGCTGAATAAAAACAACGAAACTTACTCTGCCGGTGAAATGTAGTAGCCGCTACTTCAGTCTAGCCCAAGCACAAGAGAATATAAGCATGATATTATTAAAGTAATGGGAACTAGAGAAAAACCAAATAGAAAGCCCTCCATCAAGCAACAGCGTGCTATTGACAACGTGGTGGTGAATGGTGGAAATTTATACAAGGCTATGATAGATGCTGGTTATTCGCCAGCGACAGCTCACACCCCACAAAAGCTGACTGAAAGCCGGGCCTGGAAACAGATTGTGGATGAGTTTTTACCTGATGAATCTCTAGGTCAAGCTCATAGACAACTACTCGGAGCCACAACCTTGGACCACATGGTATTTCCACTTGGACCCAAAGGTGAGGATGATGATAATTTTAGTGGATCTACACCGGACAAAGATACAACTCCAGATCAAATCAAAAAAGACCGGACTAAACTTACTGATGGAGAAATAATTGATTTGTTAGCCGACACCGGCTGTACTGTTAGAAAAATAGTACACGGTGAAACAGCTCGTCATGTCTATTTCTGGTCTATTGATAACAACGCTAGAAAAAATGCCCTGGACATGGCTTATAAGCTTAAGGGTAGTTACGCTCCGGAGAAGAGTGTTAGTATTGTAAGACATATCTCACATGAAAAACAAGAAAGGTCAAACAGCCTTATCGAAAGAATCCTTGGAAATCAAAAGAATTCTTGATGATGGCGAGAAAGAAGAAGTAAGATCGCTGTTTGCTTTTGACGTTTCTGAGACTAATGAAATGATTTTATTTAAATTTAATCTCTGGGGCGCTTACTTTTTCCCACAGTATTACATTGTTGAAGATGCTCCCTTCCACCAAGAGATTGATACCCATAACCTAGAGGTGTACAAGAGCATTATAGATGAATTTGTCAACGGAGCGTTTCGAGGTGCGGCCAAGACCACTAGGACAAAGCTCTTCCGGGTCTTTGTTATTTGCAACGACACGGGACACTTTAAGAGGTATTTGAAGATTGCTACCAAGCAAATTAAGAACGCTAAGAAGCTGGTCACTAGTATTTACAACATGCTTGCTACTGGCCGGGTCCGGGGCTACTATCCTGAGATTTTTACTAAGGTTGAAGAGAAGGAAAAACGCCAAGAGACAATGGGAGGGTTTGTTACTGCTACAGGTATATCAATTCAGGCAACCACTGTAGGCGTTGAGCAGCGTGGTGATGTTGAGGATGAGAATAGGCCGGATGAGATCTGGTTTGACGACTTCGAGACTAGAAAGACTTTGCGTAGTGCCGTGGAGACGAACATGATTAACGACAACATGGAAGAGGCACTTGATGGTCTAGCTAAGGAGAGAAGTGGTGTGATATACACATGCAACTATATTTCAGAACGTGGTAATGTTCATAAGATAGTTCAGCCGGTTCCAGGTCGAGTTATCTTACTCACGCCAATTAAAAAAGATGGTAAACCATCATGGCCAGCCAAACATACTATGGAAGATATAAATAAAATTGAAGCCAAAGCAAAAGACTTCGCCGGCGAATACATGAACGAGCCGTCAGCTGGTCTAACGGTTTACTTTGATCGCTCAGTCCTAGATAGACAAGACTTGCCTAAGGTAGTCAAAGAGATTGCTGGCCGCAAGTTGTACGCCAATTACAATCCGTCTCATAGCTATGGTGTTGGGGCTGATATCGCTGGTGGGCTGGGGCTAGATAGCTCAGCTGATGTCACTATCGACTTCAGCACGCTACCAGCTAGAGTAGTCTCAACTTACGCTAATAACTTAGTGAAGCCTGATATCTATGGTTACGAGCTGCTTGAGCAAGGTCGGCGTTTTGGTGAGTGTCTGGTCGGTCCTGAGAATAATAAATACGACACAGTAATCCAGGTGTTGCGGTCCAATGACTACCCTAAGATTTACTTCACTGAGGTTAAGGCTGTTCGAGCTGGCGTGCCTCCCGGGACCCGGACGTATGGCTGGAATACTAATGGCGCGACTAAATACTCGATGTTGTCAGAGCTTAAGAGCGCGGTAGAAGACGGGCTATTACAGCTGTCAGACCCGGCTCTAATCGCTGAGCTTCGGTCATACACCAGGGATGACATCATGGACCGTGATGAGGACGCGCGACTCACTACGCGACACTTTGACTTGTTGATAGCGTGTGCTATTGCTTGGCAAATGAGAAAGTTTGCTATGGTGGCGGTGAGTAAAGAAGGAGTTTATGTGCAGCCTGAGTACGTGAGTCCTTTAATCAGTGAGTAACTATGACTCCTGTCGGTAAAAAGAGGTTTAGAAAACGAGAGGTTGATTTCAAACCATCCTTACCCCGTTGTGTTAAGGGCAAGATTTCATATAAAACCAAACATGAAGCCGAACGAGTCCGGTTGTCGCAGGTATCTTATGGAGCCGTTGTTTACTTAAGAGTTTATAAATGTCCAATCAAAGGTTGTAAGCACTTTCACTTAACTAGTAGTCATCAAAAAAAGATATGGAATCATGGCAAAACGTAGAGAACCAAGCTGAGGATTACTCTGAAGATAAAAACAGAGATAACTATTTCCGTTGTAAACAATGTAGGGTTTTGTACCACCAAAAACAATGTATACTTGACAAAGTGCATGGTTATCAGTGTCCTAGTGGATGTAAAGAAGAGTTTATTCAAGCACCTTATGAAAGTCCTTTAAATGGCTAGTCAACCTTTACGCAAGAGGTGTGAGCGATGTGAGAAGCTCTTTGATATTCCTAAGATTAAACGTAACAGCGACGCATTAATATTAGCAATTCAATACACACCTTGCCCTCATTGTTTTTATTCTGAGAAGCCCAATAACCCTAAGTTTAATAAGTCTGGTCGGTGTATCTTTTGCAGTATTCCTTTTAGCATGGTGGATCACAAGGCAAAAGGGGCTTGTCATAGGTGTCTGATGGCGCATTATCGCGATCCTAATTCCACAAAACAGAGGTGATTTTTTAATATACAGTTATGAACGCAACTTATAAAGAAGAGGAGTCCGAAGACGCGCTGTTAAATCTTGAGTCACGTTATAAAAACATGTCCAAGAGAGATCTAGCTGACCAGGCGGTTAACTTGGCTACTCTACAGGTTATGGCTTGTGGCGACTTCAAGGCTCCACGACTAAAGACTATCTCTAAGTTCTATCACCTCTACGATGGTCACGTTCCAAAGAAAATACGACAGCTATTTAACGTGCCAATCCCAGTATTTCCCGGGATGATTGACACTCTTAATGCTCAGTATGACACTGGTATCTTTTTAGAGTTTGAAGCCGGTGACGCAGCTGACTATTTTCAGACACAAAAGATTAATGGTGCTTGGAGAATGGAGGTAATGAATACGGCTCAAAATAGTAAGTGGGACCCTAAGCTGAGAATGGCTAGAAAGCACGCTATTATGACTGGGCGAGCCGTCTTGGAATACAGCACGACTTCAGATCCTAAGTATAAATCAGAGTTAAACAACGTACTTTTAAAAGACTTTAACTTTCAGCCGCGCGGTGGTCTTTACTTAGAGAATCATTTGTTTGCTGGGACTGAGGATATTCAGCGTTCTCAGTATGACCTGGTTGAAGGTGCTAAAAACGGTATTTACGATAAGGAAAAAGTGAAGGAGCTTATTTCTAGCGCTAGCAATAGTGAGTACCTAGAAGCTAAACACACGTCTGATGCACTGACTAGACTAGACCGCTTCAGACCACTCGGACTTGATGCTGATAACCACTCTTACGTTGGACATCAAGTATACAAGCTATGTCAGCAAATTTTAGAGATTGATGGTAAGCGTTACGTGATTGTCTTTGATCCCCGGACTAAGATTTGGGTCCGTTTCGAGTGCTGGGCTGATGTTGATGAGTCAGACTTGATGCCGTATGTGACTTACGCTACCCATGAGGATAGTGAGAACTTTCTCTCGAAGGCATACGGGGACGATATTTATGCTGCTTCAGATGCGATTGTAGCGATGTTCAACCAAGAGTTAACAAATCGTGAGAAGAAGAACTACACCGCAAGAGCTTACGACAAGGAAATGTTTACAGACGTTCGGAAACTGGATGAGTCGATGCACCGGCCAGACGCTTTGGTTCCGGTGGATACTAAGGGCGGTACGAGACGTATTGGAGAAGGTATCTATGAGTTTAAGGTTGGTGAGCTTGGTGGTACGGTGAATCTTATTGACTGGATCACAGGCTCACTAGGCCGTAACACCGGAGCGACTGATTTAGCTATGGGTGGAACTCAGGACGCTAGTAAGCTTGCTTCAGTAACTTTCGCTGAGCAGAAGTCAGTGTCTAAGCGTATCGGATGGGGAGCGCAACCGTTCCAGGACATGATAGGGGACCTTGGTCAGCGGTTTATCTGGGGACTCAAGAACCACATGCCGGCTAAGATGGCGATTCAGCTACTTGGTGAGTCTGGTTACGAATGGGATGAGATTACTCGAATGGACTTGAATACCACTAAGGATGTAAATATTCTTATCCGGTCAACCGATCAGCAACAGTCAGACAGTGAAATGAAAGCTGAGCGGCGAGCAAAAGCACTGGGTATGCTCGATCCAAACACTATTAATGCCAGCTGGCGTAATGAGCAAATCCTCCGGTCTGTTGGTGAATTTGAGGATGATGAGATTGCTCAGGCTCAAGACCTTAAGACTTACAATGACAAGAAGTCATTATCTAAGGCTTCAGAATCTATCCAGGCTATCATTAGAGGTAAGAAGCCGGAACTATGGGGTGGCGCTACCGTGGCTTTTATGCAGAAGATTGTAGACTTTGCTTCAGACAAACAATCTAAGTTGAAAGACAAGTACAAGATACTGATTGACTACGCGATGGCTCACCAAGAGATTGCTAAGGCAAATATTGACAGGCAAATGATTGAGCAGTCAGTGGAGCTTCAAAAGAAACAAATGGGCGCTGAAGTTGACGCTACTTCAGGCATGGCTCCAGCTCCAGCGCCGGCTCCGGCTGATAACCCGGGACTATCCGGTGGCGCAAGTCGAGCCATGAATATGGTTAATGAATCTGGAATATAATGTCAACTTTAATTGATAAAGCAAAAGAGGTATTTCTCACAGGCTCTGATGTCGATGATGAATCGTACCAACATAATCTTGGAGAAATTCAGCGCTGGGAACTTGAGTTGATACAACACGAAGCTCTTAGTGAGTGGCAGAAGCATGATATCACTTTAAAAATTCTTACTAGGTTTAATCAAGAGTACCTTAGTGCCTCGATGGTGCTTGCTACAGGCAAACATTTAACAGACTCAGAGAGAGCTTCACTATTCGCTAAAAAAGACGCTTGCTCCCTTATCTTTGAGGTAATGGGTGGGGACGCAAGTAATCAAATCAAGCAGTTGAATCGAGAAATTAGTCAGCAAATATCACTTTTTGGAAGTTAAACATTCCACAAAAAAGAAGTGATTGTTAATATAAATTTATGACAAATACAAATAATGAAGCAGAAGTAAAAGCAGCCGCAGCCGCTAAAGAAGCAGCTCGGGTAGAAGCAGACGCAGCAAAGGTAGCAGCCGCAGCCGCTAAAGAAGCAGCTAAAGCAGCTAAGGAAGCCAAGTCAGAAGCCTCAGTGGTCTGGTCAGGTGGAAAGCGAACCTACACAAGAGAAGTGCATGGTGAAGCTTTCGCTGATCTAGCTAAGGAGTTCGCAGGAAAGAAGAACGGAAAGGTTGTCTAGTTTAGTCAGGGCCTTCACAGGCCTTGTCTAAAAGACGCAACAGCGCTTTTACCGGCTACGGGAAATTACAGTAGCAAGTGAAATAAGGCCACTACAATACTTATACCTCGGTGATACTGAGGCAATATAAATAAAAATCATTATGGACCCAGAAAAAGAAGCTTTTGACGCTTATAAGGCAGCGGGAGTGGAGTTACCACCAGAAGCCGAACCTAAGCCTTTAGAAGAAACGCCAGTTGTAGTGCCTGAGGTCATCCCAGAGCCTGTAGTGGTAGTTGAGCCTAAAGCTAAGGAAGACGTTGAACCAACTTTAATACCCGAACCTCAGGCCGTTGCAAAGAAGCGTTCTATCTACCAGTCTCTGAAGGACACTCGTCAAGATGTCAAAACTGAGAGAGAGCTACGTGAAAGTGCGGAACGAGAGAGAGATGAGTTAAGAGCCAAGCTTGATGTCCCGGCGAAAGCCACGGATGATGAGGACCTAGAAGCTTTTGCAAAAGAAATTGACGCTGATCCAGCGACTTTAAAAAGGATGCAAGCGCTGTTCTTGAAAAATGCTCCAAAAAGCGAGTTTTCAGAAGAGCATAGTAAACAACTTAAAGAATTTCAAGATTGGCAAAAGACAAACAACGAAGCCGTTAGTCAAGTGCAGTTTGATAAGGAATTTGAAAACGCACTACCGACTCTAGGAAAACTGTTTACTAACGCTAATCCAGAAGAAACTAAGGTCCTCAAAGCAGCCCTTGATAAACTAGCTCACTCTGATGCTTACCATGACAAAGAGATTGATTATATTGCATTTAAGAACCAGGACACTCTCAAGGCTTTAGTTTCCCCGCAAAAACGTGGGCTAGAGTCTAAGAGGGCGCTGGATGTTCCAGAGGTTAAAGCTTTCGAGTTTAACCCAAATGCAGATCTATCTCAGATGTCTGATAAGGAGTCAGAGGCGTGGCATAAAGAATATCAAAAAGCGACTTCGAGCGATTCGTTACATACGGATGCAGAAGGCCGCCGAATACTCATCTAACTCACTGAGGTTTATAATTTTCCACTAATTCCATGAACCCTAATACAATGACTTTCAAGACAGTATTCCAAGCGGAATACCAAATGAGTCACTACCGAGAACCTGTATACCAGATCCTCGCTGACTCTCGTCTTGAAGCGTCCCTTACAAAAGGACAAACTATCGCTCGATCATTCGCGTCTGACGTTCACGTCAATGACATGGGTGGAGACGGTAGTTATTCAACCCAAGCCATTAATGATACACAAGAAACTCTTGTTATCAATAAGGAAAAAGAAGCTTCTATCTACATCAAGTCTCTTGATGAGTTGCAAGCTCACTTACCACTTCGTAAGAAGTATGGTCAAAAACTAGGTAATGCCCTAGTTAACCAAATTGACGGTGACGTTCTTTTGGCAGCTTATCAAGGAGCTGGTACAACTCTTGATGATGGTAGTTTCGCTGGTGTCGCTGGTAATGGTTACGCTGTAACTAGTACCAACGTACCAACTCTGTTCGCTACTGCTATGCAGAAGCTACGACTGAATAATGTTGTTTACAACAAGCGATTTACTGCTTCAGCCGGAATGAAGATTGAAGTACCTGAAGGTATGCCAATTGCTATTGTTTCTCCAGAGATTCTTACAGCTATTGAACTTTACCTTGGTGGTAAAGCAACAATGCTTGGAGATCAAATCTCTCGAAACGGTTACGGTGGTTACTTCCACGGGTTTGAAGTATTCATCTCTAACTCACTAGCTTGGACCGCAACTCTTGAGTTGCCAACTATCCCTACTGCTGGAGATCTAATGACTATCAACGGTGTATCTCTTGAGGCTGATGCCAACGGAGCTGCTGCCGGAGCTGGTGGTTACTCTATCAGTACTACAGTTGACTTAGCTGGAGCTAACCTCGAAGCTTTGATTAACGGTACTGGAACTCCTGGTGTTTCAACATACATCGCGCTTAGTGTCGCCAATCGAAGAAAACTAAAGAATATTACAGCTGCTTATGACGCAGCGACTAATCTTCTAACACTTGTTTCTTCAGGCAAGGGTACTGTTGAAGTAACCGAAGCTTTCACCGCATCTGGTAACATCTTTACAGTTGGTAAAGAAATCAGCCGGGCTATCTTCGCTCTTACAAAGTCAGTTTCTTTGGTTATCCAAAAGAATCCGTCTCTGCAAGAGAACTCAGTGTCAGGTAAAATTGGTAAAGATTATATCGCTTGGACAGTTTACGGAATCAAGGTCTTCACAGACCAAGCTCCACAAATTGTTGCAGCGTCAATCCTCTCAACCGCTTACTCTGCTCCAGCGTTCACTTCTAACTAACTTTAATTAGTAGGTTAACTCAGCCCTTCGGGGCTGGGATTAGCCCGGTAATATTCCACATTATTTAATGAAAATTATAGAATACTATTATGTCACCAACTCTAGCTCCCCAAAAAGACTTTCCAATAGTACGTCAAATAAGTAACCACTTAGATGCTGGTACTTACTACGTCCAAGCGATTGTCCGGGATGCTGATGGTAATACTCTTGACACTGTTAATCTAACTAGTCTCGGAGGTCAGCGCTTTCAAAAGCGTTATCGAGTGCCAGTTGATCGTTCTGGACAAGGCACTTATATTTCTATAGTCACTTCTGTTTACACTGACAGCGGGTACACGACTAAGAGCAATAACTATGGGGATGAAGAAAACACTTATCTCATTTATGACTTTGTCGCTAATCGCGGTGGCGGTTCGCAGGGTGGTGGCGTGAACTTCGACTTGTTTGATATTAAGCGAGTGGTTAAGGCTGTTTTAGATGAAAATGAAGCAGGAAAAGAAGTGCCAGCGCCTATTGAATTCCCTGAAATGCCAAAGGTTACTGACTATGGTGACGCTATTACTCTTACAGCCGAGAATGTGGGCCGGATGATGGCTGATTTGAAAAGAATGTCAGAACGGAAAGAAGTGGACCTATTTCCAGTGTTAGAGGGAATCCAGAACCTAGCTAATTCAATTGATGAGAAGCCGGTGACTGAAGCGACTGACCTCACTGATATTGTGGCTGAGGTTGATGACCTTGGTCAGTTTGTGGAGGAGAAAATGATAGCTATTGATAACAAGCTTGATGAATCCATAAAAACACTATCAAAACTCATTGTTGACACGATGGAAGAGGCTGTTTCCAGCACTGAATACGTCCATGAGACAAAGGTTCATCCAGTTAAAAGAAAATCAAAGGCCACTGTCGAGGCTGAAAGCAAGCCACCTTTTGATTTAAGAAAATTCGTAAAATAATATGTTAACTACAGGCGCACAATTAAACACTTTCATTACCGGGCTAAATGCTGATGCAGCTATTGACTTATCACTACTTGAGGTTTTGATTGATAACGCTAAGACAGTAATTGAAGAAGAACGTCCTTGGATGGCTTTGAGACGTACCAACACAGATTTGAGTGTGTTTGCCGGGGCTAATGCTCCTGTAAGTCTAGCCGGGGTCACTGATTTCTCTAGGTTTCACTCAAGAGAACCAATAAGAGTTTTTGACGGTGACAATCGAGTCGATTGCTTCAACCAAGTGCCTTTTGATAGACGCTTGGACTACAAAGATGTATCAAACACTTTTTGTCACGACTTGTACAATAACCAGCTTTACTTTAATGGCAACGTGCCTTTCGGTGGGACTTTGTATTTAAATTATATAGCGACTAGCCCGGATATTGATCTTGCTCTCGAGACGGCGGTCTGGACTCAGTTTCCTAAGCGCTTCTTACCGTTGCTAGGCTTTTATGCTATGGGGATTTTTGCTGGAGGAGTTGACTACGACAGCATATCAGCGAAAATGTCTGTTAGTCACTACAACACTATGGACATCTTGAAGAAAGCTCTTGAAAAATGGGATGATGAGCTACAACAATCAGAGTTGGTCCATAACGATCCGACTGATTACCTTGGGTCACAACATAGGAACGGTGCAATAAATAGAGATTAATATGGACTATAAAATAGATCAATTTTTTGGACTAAATACAGCCATACGCGATAAGAAAACACTTAAGCCTGGTACAAGCCCGGACTCTTTGAACTGGGTAACTAGTAAGTTCCGAGACTCTATTGAACTAAGGCGTGGTTATACCCGCTTAGGGGCTACTGAAGTTGTCGGAGCTGGTGAAGTCACGGGACTTGGTGTTGGTGTCGGTTATGACGGGGTTGAACGACTCTGGTTTTCTCACGGGCGCAAGGTTAAGTATTATAATGTCGCTACGGATGACAATATAGAGGTTGGAAACAATTTATTACCAGCCGCTGCCGCCAACGATCAAGTCTGGATGCGAGCCTATCAAGCACTGGCCGGAAGTTTTATATATATCGGCTCAGCTAACTCTAGTGTTTACAAAATACCAGTGGCTAATCCTGGAAGCGCGGTGGACCAGGTGGTCAACAACTATCGCTGGGGAGCTTTCCATATCGGAAAGAATAGAAGCTTCGCAGGTCAGCGAAATGGTACTGTAGCGGGGAATAATGACGAAACAGGTCTATATCTATCATATATCGACAAAGACCAGCTGAGCGACTTCACACAGGTTACAGGGGAGGTTGTAGGTGTTGGGAACGGTGCTTTGGTTACATTTACGGACACTCTAAACGTAGTCGGAGCCGGTAAGACTTTAATGTATGTCGCCGTGACCGATGGCACTGAGAGTTTTATAGATGATCGTAATGGTAACTTAGAGGGGAGCGCTGGTGGTACTGGAACTATCAACTACGCTACCGGAGCTATCTCAGTTACTTTCGCAGCCGCTGTGACAAATCTTCAAAATATTACCGCCAGCTACTACCATGAGACAGCTACTACTACAGGGATATTAGACTTCACTGGTGGGCTTAATGGTCAAGGTAAGTCTTTCAGACAAGATAACGGTGGCGGTAACTTGATGGCGATTTTCAATATCAGTACCACTAATTATTGTTTCCACCGATCAAAGACTTGGCAGTTTCAGTCTACGCTTGACGATACTCAAAGTACCAACTTAGAGTATCGTAATGTTGGTATTCCTAATTCAAGGGCAGCACACCAGACTCCAGACGGTATCATCATGGCTGACTTGGCTAACCCTAATGAGCCCAAGTACCGCAAGATGAAAGTGTTGCAGGGTACTGATATCAATACTATTGAGCCACTGTCGTTTTCAGACGCTTTGGACCTCTCACCATACGGACATGGTAAGTGTGTGGCTTATCGCTGGGGTGATTATGAGATATTTGCGGTCCAGAAAAAGACGCTAGGTATTATTGATACTTTCAACTCAGTCACTTTTATTTTCAACACAGTATCTCAGACTTGGGATAAGTTGAATTACTACGTCTCTTGCTTGGTTGAATACAACGGTCTACTGATTGCTGGAGACTCAATATCTAACAACGCCTATATTCTATTCTCAGGCTTTGATGAGGATGGCGATGTTATCGAGAACTACTGGACTACTAGTGACCTGGACTTAGATACTGAGAACTTAAAGACATGTCGGAGAATGGTACTTGATGGGCTGATTCAGACTGAGCAATCTATTGGTATTGAAATATCAACTAATGGCAGGGCTTTTGTAAACGTCTTTACTATCGAGGGTAATGCTGATTATGTTGACTCAGGGATTGATGTTTCTATCGGAGCGCCTACTATCGGTAGCACAGTAGTTGGTGGTGGTGGTGACTCTTCAGCTTCACCTTATGAGGTAGACTTTAAGCTAAATACGGACCGTTTTACTCATATCAGAGTAAGAGCTGTAGCTAAAGGAGTTGGTTACGCTTCGATAAACTCAATCACTTTCAAAGACATTAGAGACAAAGGCCGGAAAAATCTACCAACAAGAACTCGCTAATAATTCCACAAAAAAACTATTATTGTTAAAGTAAATGTATGATAAATAAACTTATGGCTGGACTGGCAGGAGTAGTAATAGCTGTTTCAGCTTTCTTTTCATACACTAATGTCACTGAGTCTCCAGCGGTGGGTGTACCTTTACCAGACGCTGTCGCTTTGTTTGAAACATCACTAGCCGCGCCAATAACTGCTTCAGCCAACAGCTTTACTCTGACTTCTAACTCAGTCCGTGGTGGTGGAACTCTCTCATTATTTAACTGCTTCACCATTGATGAAGGTTCGGCACAAGCTGAGTTCGTTTGCGGTACTGTGTCAGGCACTAGTGTAACCGGAGTGACTAGAGGTCTAAGTCCATCAGACGGAACTACTGAAGTAAACGCTTTGAAATTTTCCCACAGACGCGGCGCGAGTGTAAAAATTACTAACTTTCCACTAATTCAACGTCTCAAATCACAAAATAGTGGAAGCGCTACTTTCGAGAATGTTCTCAGTTATGCTTCGGGAGTAGTACCTAGTGGAGTTGACCAACTAGCGGATGTGGGGTATGTGCTGAGTGCTATCACGGGTACGAGTACTTTAGCTTTTGATAAACTGATTGTGACTGGTGAAGCTGGTGAAACAGTAGTCGCTGGAAACTTACTTTTCTTTAACGCGGCTGAGCAAGAGTGGCGCAGGGCTAGTACTAGTAATGCAATCAACGTACCGCTGGGAATAGCTCAAGGCCCGGGGACTGACAATAACCTCATTACTGGAGGTATCTTGATAATGGGCCGGAATACTGTCAATACCGGGCTTACACTTGGAGCTGACTACTACGCCTCAACTACAGCTGGGGCTTTAGGTGTTACCAACAACGGTATTCTTCTAGGTAGGGCTGAAACGGCCAGTGTGTTGTATTTCAATCCAATTCTTGACCGAACTGTTTTTAACAACACTTTCTCTGGGGCTAATACTTTTTCTGGTACGACTACGTTTACGGGGGCTGTAGTTGGAGCTTACTCAATGGAGGTAGTCACCTTTACATCATCAGGCACTTGGACAAAAGACCCTGGACTTAAATATATTGTAGTGGAAACAGTAGCTGGTGGTGGTGGAGGAGGCGCATCCAATGACACAACTAACGATACTTCTGGAGGAGGTGGTGGTAGCGGGGCTTACTCAAAACGACTTATCTTAGCTTCGGCACTAGCAGCCACTGAAACAGTTACTGTAGGAGTAGGTGGAACAGGGGAAACAAATACTAACAGCCTCAACAACAACGGAGTGGCCGGAGGTGTCTCATCTTTTGGTTCGCTAACATCTTGTGCTGGAGGACTAGCAGGTAGTGGTTTATCAGCGGGAGTAGGTGGAGCTACTCCTACACTGGGAGACATTAAGTCAAGCGGAGCAATTGGCGAAGAGGGGTCACGTAATGGAGGACCAAATATTGGTAGAGGAATTGGAGGTCGGTCAGTTTTGGGTGTTATTGGTATGGGAGGACAAGGAGATACCTCTTTTGGTGACTTTTCAACTGGAGGCACTGGACTGGCTGGCAGCATAATCGTAACTGAATACTACTAACATGCCACCAACACCAAGAACAAAATACGGCTCAGTAGGTCTTACACCTAGTCAAGTGGCTAGTGAAGAGGCAGCGCAAAATATCCGCTTTGGTAGAAATACACCAGCGCCTACACCAGCGCCTAACACTTCAGGCTTTGACAGTTTGAAGGATATGTCTATTGCTAATAGTCCAGCGCCTACACCAGCGCCTAGAAATAACCGCGGTGGTCAAGATAAGAATAATAACCCGTCTACTGGAATTCAGCGGCCTATTCGTGAATCATCTAGCGTAACACCAGATTTCTTTAAAACCGCACTAGCTGATGAAACCAGAAACGCACAAACAGAAATAAACGCTCTAAATCAATACGCCTCAGAGCAACTAGCAGCTCTCCAGCCGAGACAAGATGAGCGACTACGTGAGACAGCCTCAGTCAATTCTCTAACTGGTTTAGGTGGTAGTACTGAAGCGAATGTCACTACTGAAAAGACTAGCAAGGTCAATCAAAAAGAAGATGACTTAGTGCGAGCTGAGTCAGCGGCTAGAGTAGCTAACATCCTAGGGAACGTCAGTGCTAAAGCTTTGAATAGAGCTACGTTTGACCGTAAGGCATTTACGGAAGATGCTGACACAAGAATGGCTCAAGAACGGGCTGACCTTGAAGAGACAGTTTCTAATATCGCCACTCTATCAGCGACTGGTGTTGATGCAGACGCTTATAAAGCTCAGGACCCAGAGGGCTACGCTTACTTAGCTGAAAAAGTTGGCGGTGAAGCTTTACTAAAAGCTCAGTTTACACTTAACCGTCCAAAAGAGACTATTTTGGATAAGCGTATTGAAAATGGTAAATACGTGATCGCTTGGCAAAACCCTATTGATAATAAAATCCGTATTGAAACGGTTGACCTTGGTATACCAACTGGCTACACCAAGACTATTGATGCTGGTAATCGTATTCTAGCTATCCCTGATGACTGGGACGGTGATGTCAGTAAGTTAATTACTATTAATAAAGGTTTGACTCCATCGCAAGCAGCTTCTGGTAGTGGTGGCTCAGGTGGTGGTGGTGGAACTGTATCTAAGCCAGCTCAAGACTGGGCCGACTTAATTACCGCTGGTAAGGCTAAGATAAGTAACGTACCGAATAACATGCGTAACGAAGTCGCAACTGCTATGGCTAACGCTGATCCAACAGTTACAGGTGCTAATACTCAAGCGGTTAACTCATCTAACACAGCTATCGACACGATTGATGATATTTTTGGCAAAATTGCCGGTATTGGATCAGGAGCTGACTCAGTACGAAGATGGCTAATGCAAAATGTACCGGGTACAGAAGCTAGAGATATCCAAACAAAAATAGATACACTGGACGCTTTAGTTGGATTTGATGCCTTGGCGCAAATGCGAGCAGCTTCACCAACTGGAGGGGCTTTGGGTCAAATTACTGAACGAGAATTGAAACTTTTGGCCGCTACACAAGGTAGTTTTGATGCAAGTCAGTCTACAGCTCAGCTAAATACTACCCTAGAGAAGATTAAGAAAAGCTTTGCTAGAATCCGAGCGATCAATAGTGTCAACACTACTCCAGCGCAATACAAAGCTGAGTTCCCAGATGCTACACCAGAAGAGCTGCAAGCCTTAACTAGTCGAGTTGAAGTGTCTCGAAGTATCACTAATCCAGAAGTGGGTGGCGGTGGCGGAGAGGTAAACGTCATTTCTCCAGACGGGCAAGTTGGCACTATCCCGGCTTCACAGTTACAAGAAGCCTTAGCGCAAGGGTTCAGACAACAATAATATGACTATTGATTTTAAACCAAAACAAAATAGTTCTGGTGGAATTAATTTTACACCTAGTCCAGCGGCTCCGGCTGGTCCTACTTTTAATGTACCTCAAAGTCCAGCTCAGGCGAGCGCTAAAAGACTGTCTAACGCTCAAGAAGATCAGGTTCCGATAGACAAAGAAGCTGGTAAAAGTTTCTTTACTCGTTTCCGTCAAAAGCTTGGTGAAAACTTAATACCGTCAGAAATTGGACTAGGTAAGACTCTAGCTGGTATTGCTTTTCAGGGTAGCAAGACAGATCGTGGCCTTCAGGACTCAATTACTACTGGTTTTGATACCCAAACAAATTTACTTAAGCAAATTCGTGATAATGACTCTAAGGGTATTGACTCAAGCAGACTTAAACAACTATATAATGACGGTGAGTCCCGGCTTAATAAGACCACTAAGACAGCGCGCGACTTAGTGCAGCTACCAACTCAAACGCAAGTCGCTGGTCAGCTTGGTGGTACAGCACTGGATTTACTGACCGCTGGTACTTTTAATCGAGCCAAGACAGCTGCTATGGGCGTTGGTAAATTAGCTCCGGGACTTACAGGTAGTCCGGTCAAGGCTTTAGCTACAGGTGTAGGACTACCAGAGTTAGGGGCTATCTCCGGTCAAAAAGCTGGTGGGCTATTTAGCGCTAGAGGTGTTGGCAATATTGCTACAGGCGCTGGTATTGGTTACGCCTCAGATGTAAGTCTTGGCGCTCAGGGCTTACGAGGTGAAGATCGAGACGGGATGGAAGCTCTTATCCCCGGACTTGGTACATTGATTGGTGGGAGTATTCCGGTTCTCTCTGAAGCCGGAGCGACAACTAAAAACATTAAGTTCGGAGAGGCTAGGACCATTTCTAAAAGACAAAAAGCGTTTGCGGATTTACGTTCAAAGAGTGGTCCGATTGATAATATTTTTAAACAAGCTGAGAAGCGTGGCGTGGATGCTCAAAAGGTTTTGTCTGAAACAAACCTTCTTAATGGTGCTATGACTCCAGACGGTAGAATTGATGCAACTCAAGCTCTCCTTAATATTGATGATTTTGCTTCTGAGTACATGGGACAGGTGCGGAAAGCTTTGGCTGAAGAGGGAAGTTCCCTAAACTTAAACAGGCTCGTAAATGACGCGGTTACTTTTGTCGATGACTCTCGCTTAATTCCGTCTCAAAAAGCTGAGCTACAAAGAGAAATCGCTAAACAATTTGATTCTTTCAATCAGTTTTTGGGTGATAACGTGCCACTGTCAACAATACACGATACCAAGATTGTGCTAGGTAGTAGGAATAATTACCTTAACCCGTCTTCAGATATTATAGATAAAGAAGCAGCTAGATTCTTTAAAGAACTAGTTGAGAAAAATTCAAGCATAATGGATGTAAAAGGCTTTAACACTGAGCTGTCTAGGATATTAGCCCTTAAAGACGTTGTCGAGAAGTTGGATAAAAAAGTAGTATCTGGTGGCCGTCTAGGTAAATACTTCTCTCAAACAATAGGCACTATGGTGGGAGGCTTAGCTGGTGGACCGATTGGAGCTATTATGGGTGCTGAAGCTGGCAGCATGATTAAAGGTGGTCAACTAAGCAGGGCGCTTGGCGGTGATATCCAAAAAGGACTGTCAGCGTCACAAGCAATGCTAGACGCTACAGCTCCAAAGGCCGTAGGTAAGGCAGCGATACAAGATGTGGTGCTACCAAAAAACCCCAAAACTGGGGTGTTGGACCTTGGTAAAAAACCAAATCAGTCAAACATCTTGGGTAGTCGAAAAACTAGCCAAAGTAAGACAACTATTCCTATTAAAACTGTCATATCTGAAAATCCTACACCCAAAGCGGTCAAGTCGCAAGTGGGGATAAACTTGGGAAAGAAAGCAGAAGTTCCTAAATTCAAAAATGACACCACTCTATCTACAGCTAATTCTAAGGTTGAAAAAGCAGCGTTTGCTAAGATTACTGCAAATGAAGCAAAGTTACTGGCTGATTATAAAGTCAAACACGGTAAGGTTATTAATACCGATAGCTTTAGACCGTTCTTCTCTGACGTTGGTTATGTAGGACATAACGCAGCGGCAGTACAAGAGCCTTCTTCTTACTTATCCAAAAAAGCTTACACTGAAGCACTAAAAAATCCTCAACCAGTAGTAAGCTTCATGGCTGGCGGTAGTGGAACTGGTAAAACTTCTGCTATTAAAGATATCCCCAGACTATCTAAAATTCAGAAAAATAGTGCCGCGATAGTTGACTCTAATTTATCTAGCTATGATTCTGCTATAGGAAAAATATTTGAAGCTCACAAAGCAAAAAAGAGAGTTATTATTGACTTTGTGTATCGTGATCCTTTTGATTCTTTTGAGAATGGAGTCATAAAACGTATGATAGATAACCCAGATGAAATGGGCCGTCTTGTACCAGCTAAAGTTGTCGCTGCAAATCATATTGACTCTTTTGATGTCGTACGCAAGCTCCAAGATCTAGGAGTGACTGTTAACTATATTGATAATTCACTTGGCGCTGGTAAGGCGGCTGAAGTTGACAGGAAGTACATGGATGCTAAAGTTAAATATCCTTCAAAAGAAGAACTCACTGAGAAGTTTAAAGCTATTGCTAAACGATTATTAGATGAAGGTAAAATAACTAAAGAACAATATGGCGGATATATTGAATAAAGAACTTTTAGAAAAGGCCAAACAAGATAATGTTGGCCATGCTGAAGAGTTGGTTGAGGCTCTTAATTCCAGCGCTGATTCAAAGAGTCCAGAACAGCTTGAGAAAAAAGCTTAGATTCACCGTGAGGTGTTTGCTTTGTCGTGTAAGGCTTTCCTTTAAGCTCTTTTGATACAGTCGCTTTGTCTTTGTAGGCTTCTCCGTTGCGATTCCTAAGTAATTTTTTTCGGTAGATCTCTCCGATGGTGTAGGTGGTCATAATGTTATCTATTTAGGGGACTGATAATTGCCGATAGGTCTTTCTTAGTGACCATATCCTGATGGTGTTTGTCCTTGAGGCCGTCCGTCCCACTCGTAACCGTTCTTATAAGTGTTGAAACTGACTACGTTACCGTCCTTGACCCGGTAAGTGCCGTTTTCCTGTGAGCGATAACCGTCAGTGATAAACGATCCTGGAATCGGCATGACTTGGTCCTCGTAAGTGCCATAATCAACGGAAACGTGTAGGCGCATCAACTCAACTGTACGCTTACCTGAAGTCTTGACAACCTCGAAGAACTCGATATTTGTCTGGTCATATCCCCATGAGGTGTAAAGGATGCTACCTACCTTGAGTGATGATGGCTGTGTTTGTTTGACTTTCCTTTCAGTCTTGCGCGTGGCGCTATGCTCGATGTTTGAGACTACTGTTTGAATCTTCTTTTCACGGCTTTCTTCTGAGTAGAAGCGACAGTGGATGAGTGGCTTGTTTGACTTACCTGTAAAGAGCATGAGAGCCGGATTGTTTTGAGAGGTGTACTTGTAAGCCACGACACCGCTT
>JGI1221J13441_10000353_pt1 | contig 21117 bp, 11 predicted proteins | sample LakVidmifraction_4_FD_13441 | JGI IMG/M metagenome (IMG submission 13441) | reverse complement strand
TTCAGCTTCCTCTTTTGGCGCGTAACTGTCAAACCTGAATAATTCATTTAACTTCGCAGGTTGCATGGGAGAGGATATTTCTGGTACGTAAGTCTTATCTATCTGTACTTTTGGTGGCAGTTCTCTTGTTGGTTGTTTGGTATTTTCTGTGTTTATGTTTTGACCGCCAAATTTACCTGCCGACCAATTATAAATTTCCGAGACTTTCTTTGCACTTCCATCTTTATTATAAAATATTCCATGATTAGCTGCAAGTGCCCCCTGTCCCACGTATTTTTCAATGCTGTCATTTGGGTTGTTCATAGCACCCTGTATAACCTTACTACCACCACCAACACCTAAAAAGTGGGAAATGTATAATTCTGACTCGTTTGGAGCCCGTTTTAAAGTTTTTGTTAAATAAGCCCTATTTCTGTCGGTAAATATCTTTGCTACCTCTCTTGATTTTTTAGGGTCAAACCTATCTTCAAGAGAATAACCCAAGTTAGAGTCTTTCACTATCCCCTGCCACGTACCCTCCGTGAACTGGTAAAGCCCCGCCGCAGAAGATGTCTTTGCTTGAGCCAATGGGTTATTGGCAGACTCCACCATGGCAAGCTTCTGATAGTAATCACTGGTAGGCTCTGTCTCCAAATACTTCTTTAAAACCATTTTTATCTCTAAATTATTTCGTTGGTCACCTTATTTATGCCGAACTTGAATTCCATGTCGTACTGTGATGTCTTGTCCTGAGTCAACCTTATGAGGAACTGTTCTGAGCTTAAATGCTCCAAAGTGTTCTTCCCATAAAATGACACTGCCTCCTGATTCACCGTTTTTATTATTTGGTTTTCATCCCACACCCATAAAGGCTGATTGTTCCTGTTGGATTTTACCCTGTTCCAGAAATACTCAAACTTCCACCTCTTGTTATCCTGCGTTATAAGGATGTCTTGAGTGTCTAAATTTGTTTTTGGGTACTGTGACAATTGTTGTACACTGCTGTTATTGGGTATTAGGTTTAGATTTCCACTGTTCTCTCTATCCGAGAATATAACTGCCTTGTTAAATGTGATCCTATCGTCTATGGCAAAATCATATTCCGAGTGCATTCTCTTAGCTTCAGTCCATAAATGAACAGCCTCTAGCCTGCGCCCAATATAGTCATTTTTTGTGGGATACTCAACTATCCAAGGATATTTTTTACCATAAAATACTTGCTTACTTCTATTGGTCAAAAGGTGCGACCAAAGTCCAAATTCCCCTCCATCACTATTCTTGCCCGTCTGAAAATAATCTGTGTGTGGTACATAATAGTTTGGGTGGAAGCTCATATATGATTCCCAAGCACCAGATTCTGGTTTATAGGTGGCAGTCCATGATACCTCTTTGAAATATTCGGTGTTTGAATATGGGATGGCTGTAAGGTCTATATAAAGTTCTTCCAGCTCATTTATTTGAGAGCCTTCCAAAAATTCGTCTATATCATTTTGGAACTGTTGCTGTGTTATCACCACTGAATTTTGATCCGCAAACCTGTTCCACTTTCCATACCACCCGTAATTTTCCAGTCCATCATTTGGGTAAGGATTAGCTGTTGTTAGAGCAGATTTTAATTGATTCCACTCCACTTGCGTAAAAGCAGGATTTCTTGTGGAGAACGTGTCTGCTTCTGCCTCAGTCATTTTCGTACCTTTTATGGCAGCGATAGAGTTGAGTACAAATTCTTTTGACTGAGGTCTTGTGGCATCTAAGGTGTTACAAAGTTGAGACTGATCCCCAAAAGCTATTGGATAATGAAGTCCTATGAAACTTTTGTAGGAAGGCTGTACAATATTTACGAACTTGTTATAGTCGTTTATGAAAGTATTTGTAGGTGCATCTATTTTTGAAAGATCATATATGTTGTTTTGGTAGGAAGGTTGTGACTCGTTACAAAAAGATATTACAAGTATGTCCTTGTCAGAGGTGTCTTGTCCTTGATATGTTGTGGTCTTTATAAGGCTTGCATAGTTCAACCATCTCTCCGAAGAGTCAGTATACTCATAAAGCTGTCCTTCCCATAAAGGATTTTCTAATCTGTAATTTGTTATCCAACTGTCTATTGCGTCAGATATCTGTTGAAGGCATGGTTCTCCTACTGCCCCAAAAGATCCAGAGGTATCATAAAAGATGTGTATGTCAGTGGTATTGGATATCTCTATTACTTTCGGTTTTGTAAACTTAAGGCTGTTGTTTTCTCTGCTGACATAAGTGTAGCCCAATGCCTCGTATTTTGATATTGTCACATCAGCACTATCATAAAATTTACCAGCAAAGAACTCTGCCTCTTTTTTAGGTGTATAATCTTTTTTGGTAAGAAAAAGTCTTCTGAACTTACTGTCCCACCCCATTGTCATACCTATCCCGTTGTAAGGGTTATCAGTATCCACTTCATAGTACTTGCTCATCTTAAAGGGTAAATGCTCCTTGAACCATACGTCCATCCCATTGGGTTTACCGCCTGAGTATCTGGATATCTCTTCAAAGCCCTGTCCTCCAGCTTTTATGAAAAATACTTGGCCTCTTGTTGTGTCCACTATGAAATGCCCAAACTCCGTGGAGACTATCTGTGATGATTGGGACGCTATGTAACCTAGATCGGAATTTGAGAATGTTTTAGGTCTCTTCGCAAATATACCTCCCGTGCCAAGTTCCCTGTTGCTGTCGGCAAGTCCATCTATGTAGGTATCTATTGCGTTATAAATAATCGTCTGATTATCAAAGACTCCTAGAACAGAGTTGTTCTCTATACCTTTTAAGGCCATAAGTTTTCCATATTCACTTGGGAAAACGTACTGATCGTTTGGTTTATACACTAACCAAGGTTCTGTTATACTGTTTTCGTTTAAGTCCTGTTTGGAATATATTACCGAGTTTTTGTTAGATGACTGTTTAAGGGATACCTCTTTTGACCAGTTTTCCCCCAGAACATAATTGTTGAATTTTGTACCCCCATAAGAGTACACCCCAGAATAGTAGAAATTCTCAGGTCTCTGAATACTCACCGTATCCTCTTGAGTGTACTCCATAAAGTCCTGTACGTTGGGGTAGAACTGTTCGTAAGGTTCTTTTTTGGAGTTCCTATAGTTCGTGTTTATCCTTGTCTCTACCAAAAAGTTTGGTTGCCCATAATAGTACAGATAAAACTTGCTCGGTGCTTTTAGATAAAAATCGGAGTTACTGCTGCCACAGTCGGTACTTATCTCGTAATCTATCTCTGGGAAAAACTTTCCTCCCACTCTGTTATCTTTTGTGGCCTCGAAATCTATGTAGTACTTCGCTTCCGATATGTTTGATAGAGAGCTATAGTTGATAGGTTTATTGTCACTCTCCCCAAAAGCATTACTGGTGAAAATGGGTAGTTTCCTTTTTATGCTGTGCCTTGAAATGAAGGTGTCCCCTCCCAATATTGTGTCACAATCATTATCTTTTGATAAATCTCCTTTATAGTGCGTGTCTATCCAACCTATACTGTTAAGGCTGCCATACTGGTTTGCAACGTAGTTCTTGAAGGCTACGTAGGCTATTGACACTCTCCTGTTGAATTCGGCGGAAAGCCCTTCTTTACATGTCCCCGCTTCGGACGCTATGGGCTGACTAGAGAAAAAAGGAGCTGTATCATTGTTATCATAGTTTATATACTGGTCTGGATGCACAAGTGGATAATCCTTTGAAGTGGATATGAAAGTTGATCTTTCCCTATCTTTATTGTTTATTAATAGTATCTCACCCTCATCGTCCCCTTTGTCCACGGTGTTCAGTATACCTGGCTTCATTGTTTTGCCCGTAGATATGCCTCTCAACATGTTTCCTTCCTCTATATAGGACGTCTCTAGAGTAGATAGGTCTGCCACGGAGCTATAATAGTAGCCAAAGTTCTCTGGTTTACCGAGATCCTTGAAAGTTTTCAGCCACTGATACCTATACCTTGCCACGTTGAAGACTGCTGCCTGCACTGTATTTAGTATTGTGGCCGCTATATGGAATCCTATTCCCACAGGGTTTGCAGAGTTTGCCACACCTACCTGAATCCTATAAACTTCTGCTCCCTGCGTCAAGTTCAGGGTTATCTCTGCCAAGGTCTCTATAACAGCTAGGGTTGATGCAAGCTTTTCAGCCTTTCTACCTAGTATGACCATCTCCTCGTGTTTTCCCACTTTATCAAAATAGCCTCTTGATTGCCCTTTTTGATAACCTTGTATGGAGAGTTCAGAAGGTATATCCAGCTTGAAATAGTCTGCCTCTGGTATTGCCGCCGAAAATAGGTAATTCTCCTCTTTTAAAGATTCAACACCCTCAAAAAGCTTATCCCCCCCAAAGGAGTTGTAGGGAAAGTTTGAGAATATGTAATCCTTGTCATCTCTCTTGACTTTTTTCATGTCAAATAATAGTCCAGATGCCTCAATACTTCTATCTAAGGTTCCATCTGCCCTGTATATTTTATAACCTGTAATATTGTCCCTTTTATCTTTTGAGAGTAAATTATTTTTTACCGCTACATCCAATAGGTCAGAAACTATCTGATTATCTAGTTTTACCCCCAAAGGATATATAAGAGTGTCTGCCCCACCATAATTGCTCATGAAAGGGGATACCCTGTTGTCGGGCATCTTGAACATGCGGATGCTCTTATCTCTCATATCTGCCTCTTCGGAAAGTACATATTTACCCTTATTTTTTGAGAGTATATAATTATTTTCAAAGCTTGTTTTGAACTCTACATGCTTAAGGTCGGATGCATCTATATCCAAACTGGAAGAATCATAAAGTTCTTTATTACAAGGATACTTTTCGGTGCTCTCAAAATAACCAAGCTCCCCAAACTCATAAGGCTGAGGTTCGCATTCCTCTACCTTGGGTACCTGAAAGGTGCAATTGTTGATCCAATTCTGTTTCTTTGTGAGGCTTATACTGTCAAACAGTACGTTTACCTCTTTTATCTCTCTGTCCCTTTCCACAATCCCAAAGGCACCACACGGATGATCAAGTATGTAAGTGCTCACAGTGGGCTGCTGAGGGGCTATGTAGTGAGTATCATTGGTATCCTTCGATACCAGTTCATCCCAGTCTAATCCATACCCCGTTGCCTGTATTATGGGGAAGTCTATAACAACATAAAAGTTATCAAAACTCAACTGATCTATTATATCACTGTTTATTGTAAGGTAAGTGTCATCGGTTATTTCCACTATCTCGGACTTTATAACTGTTGTGACGTTGCACTTATCTATTATAGATACCCTTACCTTGTCGCCTCCTCCATACTTTACGGTAACATTATTGTTACTCCCCTCGATAGCATAAGTTTTTGCCCCAACAAGACAATTTCCCCTTCTGCTTATGTTTATGTAGAACAGCTCTCTGTTCTTTACCTCTGCCGTGAACCACAGTCCTCCCTTTTGTATCTTCTCAGAAAAATATCCATTGTTTGTATCCCCTTGTTGAGCGGATGCAGGCACGGATATCTGTGTCTTCATAGCGTCAAGAGTAAACTCTCCCACGTTGGAAGAGAAAAATCCTATGTCAGAGTAATTACCTAAAAAACCTTCTTGTATATACTGCAAGGGCTGGGAATTCTGACAGTTAAGGTTACTGTAATATTCAACTCTCTCAAAACTTTTTGGCACCACCCTTCCATCGCTGAAAGTTGAGTTGTAAACTATGGAAAAGCTAAAGTCCCAATCTGGGCTTCCGTTTGAGGTGTAGATATAAGTGTTTTTTGGGCTTGGTATACTATCCATCTCATCTATGCCCTTATAGGTGTAAAATGTTTTTTCATTGTTTACGGACTCCACCGATATGTCCGAGCTTACCTCCACATAACCTTGACATACCGCATCATCCACCGAGTCTGGCAGCGTCATATAAGCGTTGTAACTCTCCCTGTTTAAGATGTTGCACAAAGGGTTTAAATTATTTTTGTTGCCCACGCATACTGAGTCCTTAAAATCTTCTATAAAAGTCTTAAGGTTCAGGTAGGGGTATTCCTCTGGTATCTGAAGGTTCATCACCGAGGAAGATACGGAGTTGGGTAGTTTTGTAGTTGTGGAAGTATTGACCTGTTCTTTTATGGATACAGTTGGTATGTTTGCCACGCTGCAACGACCCTCTTTTTTTGCGGTACTATAAAACTGCCATCTCTGTGTTCTTGTGTTATCGTTACAAGAATCCGTTATATCGTTAAGGGATTGAGAGTCGGTATTGTTTACTACTGCCTTCTCATCTGTCCTTGCGGGTCTACCCACAAGAGGGTATATGGGGTATTGATACCCATCACTAGATATTGGCTGAAATGCCCACATACCTACCTCGTCCCTGTTATAACCTTTAAAACTGTTACCTACGGGTTTCTCGTAAATTGCCTCTTTCGCCACGGATGATTGCCATTTAAGTCCGAGCCCCATAAGGTTTACCACGGGCTGAAGGTTTATCTCCTCTTCCCTTTTGATTCCATATTGAAAAAGTATACCGTTAGACTGCGTTTGTCCCTTGGCAGATTTTACCGATATTTTGGGGACTATTATCTTTGTCAGGTCGATACCCCCTTCACCAAGATTATCACTTATGGTGAAGAAATTGTTTGAGGTGGGGTATACACCCTGAACGAAGGTTACCTTTGATGTGCTTGTTATGGTTTTGGCCGTACTGTATATGACAGCTATCTTGTAATTCTCAAATCTTTTATCTATATTTTCAAGTTTGAACCTAAGAGCAAAGTTTGTTTCCTCCTGAGAATCCACCTGGATGTCCTCGTTATCAAATATGGATATACCCGTGGTAAGTGAGGTATAAGATGAAAGTTCTTCACCCACCCCATCACAATAAGCAAATACTACCTCGTAAAGGCCTTTCTTAAGTTTCCCTCCAACTACTCTATCATAACTTTTTAGGTCGGGGAACTGGTAGAGTTTGAACACCCTTAATTTTTCGCAGTCAAGGCAAGTGTCCTTGTCATCGTCTTCCCTGCATGGGTCGGTACTTATCTTTTTATATTGTTCCAGATCATCGAGTTCTATAAATCTTGGTATGTTATAGTCATCGTTGATCATCATTATGCTACCCACATTTTGCCTTTTGAGGGTCATCTTTACGGGCTTGTCTATTCTAAGGGAAAGGCACTTGTTACATGCATCATTGAGCAGGGTCTGGTATGTTTGATGAGGTATCTGTTGCTGATCCTCTAAGGGTTTATTGAGGTCTAGAGTGTTTTCACAATCCTTACAGTCAAGGTCTGTTGGTAAATCATCACTCTGCTGAAACTTTTTGTCGTTTTTTATTGTCCCGAACTCCGATACCCCCGTCACGGGGTTGAGTAAAAGGTAATATGTCTTGCCCCCTATAATATCTGGTTCCAGACCTACAACTTTAAATCCAGTTTTAAACTTACTTGCCAGTATGTTGGAATGTTCGTTGGAGAGTGTCATCCCATTCCCACTCTCATCGAGATTTTGTCCGTTGAGCATGAAAGTATAGTCATTCTCCCCCATAAGGTAATGTGAACGACTCCTTGACATCCCCTGTTTGGGGTTCGATATTAACGTCTCTCTCTTCTTCATTAAATTATTGGGATCATATTTTCGTAACGTATGGAGTTAAAGTATCTGTTGTTACCTTTTATCCTTTCCTGCCATCCTTTTGAACCCTCTGCGAAAGCGTCATTTTTAGCTGCAAGGTAATTCTCGTTCTCCATCTGCCTAAAATATTGGAGCTTTTGTGCTATGTTGGGATCATCTCCCGTTAACAATAGGCTTTCCAAGGTTCTTCTTATGCAAGTGTACTTTATGTATTCTTGAAGTTTGTTTCTTTGTATATCTGGTATTATAAGCTCCCCATCCTCCTCTTCAAACCCTTTATAGCGTATGAATATACTTCCCTCTGAAAAGTTAGTGTGAACTTGTGTGCCGTTTATTGAAAATTCGTGTGAACTGTTCTGTCTTCTGTTGGGGCACCTCTTGTCAAGAGTGTCTTTCTTGTAGTGCCCCACTAGTTTTAGAGGCTGAAAGTTATTATAGTACAGGGTGGCTTTCTCTGTTTTATCCTCAAAATATATATCCTCTCTTATCAACTTTGTACAGCTTCTCTCTGGAGGTTTTTGATCATAGACCGTTACCTCTGTCCTTTGATTGTAAAATATGGAAGCCTGTAAATGTCTTTTTGCCTTTTTGCCTTCACAGTGGTATCCTTCCATGTCGCACTTTACAGCTTCCATCAAAGAGTGATGGTTTCCTGGTAATGTCCCTTTTGAACTTATTATTGGTATTACTTTCTCATAGCCAGACAAGATGTTGTTCCCGAACTCTTTCATGGCGTTGCGTATCCACTGTTCTATAGATATGTAGTCCAATAGCCCTGCCTCGTCATACTGTTTGAGGGCGTTGGAAATCTCGGCTGTCATCTGGGTCTCTGTCATTTTGATTTGCTAGGGTTTCTTATCATGTCCCATATAGGGAACTTATATTTGAACGCCTCGTTTTCTAGAAAATTTCTAAAGGCTGTTATTATGTTCCTGTTTATCGTTTTTGTCATGTCATATGCCCTTCTGTGCTCAAGCCTTAAAAGGTTTATGAACGTCATCTTGTAGATGTACCCTTTGGTGTGAGTCATAAATGTGTGACGAACTTTTTTATCATCGTTGTCAAACTCTTTCTTACCTCTTTTTGCAACACTTCTTGTGGGCAAAAGGGCAAAGAATTTGGGATCTAAAAAACCACCTTCATACTCTATGCAACCTCTGGCTATCTTTTTGTAGGCGCCGTTTATTACTTTACAGTAGTGCCTATGCATATTTATCTTGGTGTTATCCCTATATTTTGAATTTTCAAGATAATATTTCCAAGCTTTCATATCATTGCCATCAACGGTATTTCCAAAAAGCTTTGTGTTTCTGAGGATAGAGACCATCTTTTATTTCTCGTTTGAATTTAAATTTGGACTTTCATCTTCAGGTATTTGTACCATTATCTGAAGTTGGGAAGCTGTTTCCCTTATGACCTGCTCAAGTAGATCCGATGGGGCAACAAATTCATATTCCCAAGCTGATTTACAGCTCTTCTCACATCCTTTTGCCTCATTCACCTCATACATATCCAGCGATATTAAATATAGGTTCACAGACTCTACTGCGCTGTTGGTGATGTATAGGTATCCGTCCACCACATAGAAATTTTTTTGAGTATTTTTGGTCAGCCTCTTTGAGTCTCGTCTTGCCTGTGCTATGGTGGAAGGTGTAAAGGTATGCTCGTTATCTATTGATGTCACCTCTTTTAGGGTGTTACCAAGCCTTGAGTATATCAGATCTGGTAGTTTTTTTACCGATCTCATAAGTAGTTTGCAATTTTTAAACTCCACTATGCCACAATCATAGGAATCTATAGATTCCATATCAAAACAAGTAACCCTTTGGTATAGGTTGTCCTGCCTGTATAGGGAGAAGCCCCTTCCGCGTTTTGATATGTAGGACTCGGCTACATTTTGCGCTGCAAACAAGATAAACCTGTCGGCAGGGTCCATATCCTTTGACACGAGCCTGAACATGTTCTTTATTCTTGATACTACTTCGGAAGTCTTAGCCATTGTGCAAATATATTAAATTTATTCTTATTATTAAAATAAGTTAATTTTGCCTTAACGAAGGATAGGGGAATCAACTTAATGACTCCCCTATCGATCAGAAAAACAACAAAAATCCTTACATGTAGAGGAATACAACCTCTATGTTCCATTTTGAGCTATCCACCTCAAAGGCGTTGTTAGCTCCAGAGGATGTTATTTCCCCCACCTTTATTCTGTCTCCTATGGATATATCAAAGGTGGTCGAGCGTGAAAATTCTACACCTATCCCATAATCATAGTCAAACCTGCCATCTTGATCCTCTCCTCTGTGCTGGGTCGTTGCCTTATCCCCCACAGAATAACCACCTTCCGCTGACTTACATATCAAGTTTATGGAGCAGGATATGGGTGAGCTACCTATGTCATGTCTTACGTTCAGGATGCCCCTATCCTTTGACCAAGATGTTATCAGTACTTTTTTGACTTTTACCATGTTTATGATCCCAAGGTCGTTTAACCTTGTGTCAAGGCTTGATGGTGTCACATATTTAGTTGTACTACCCCCTGCCCTTACCTCTGCTATTGTGGCAGCCTGTGTCACACCCTTCTGAGAGGTCGATGCTATGGGTATCTTAGCTGGGGTAACTATTTTGTTATCCAACTGCATTGCGTTTGCCTCGCCAGCTGTTGCTACCTCTAAGAGTCCCGATCTTGTCTCTGTTGCCGTCCTTGATGATAGTCCAAGTGGTGATACCGCAGTATTGTTATCCATACCATTTTGTACTTGGTCAGCGCTGGATATCCTTAATATACCTTTTTTTAGGGTAGAAGCACTCAGTACAGAAAATGGTTGTGTTTCACCACTCTCGTTCTTATAATTAAAAGTGTTGTCTCCGTTGTCGGTTATGCCCGTTATGGTTTCCCTTATACTGGTCAATCCTCCATTACCATTTTTATGAGTAGCTATCACATGTCCAGATACAAGGTTGGAGAATGTTGCCACGGAAATTACAGAGGATACATCGATTGGAGTGCTTACACCTTCTTCGTCAGTGTATATAAGTTTTCCAGCCGTCAGCTCAAATTTTGTGACAGTCTCTTTTATGTCATATTTGGTACCTCTCTCATTTGTGTATGTAGCTATCCTTTTACCCGATATTAAGTTGGATATTGTAGTGGTCTTGTCAGAGGGCGAGTTGTTAGTTATAAAATTTGCTAGCCACTCCTCATTTATGGAGAACCCTATATCATCTATATTTTTTACGACATCTATACCGTCTCCAGATAGGAGTGATCTTATCTCTGCCTGTGATTGAGCATTCACCTTACTAAGAACTTCCGCTCCCCTACCTACATTTATAAAAAGTTTGCCTTCATATAATATAGTTGTTATCTCTTTGAAGAGGTTATCTATCTTTTTAAGGATGCTTTCCAAATCTTCCCCTTCATAAACATCTATTGTTCCGAGCTCTACACCTTCGTGGATTATGCATATGGTGGGGTGCTCATGGGTACATGAGCATCTTTGTTCTTCACAACCACAATCTTCTATTATCTCTCTCATTTTATTTTTAGTTTATGCAAACTTCTAATTCATCATAGAATGATACTTTGTACGCACTTAGACTGGTTGTAGATGATGCCCCATATATACCAGGAGCTAAATAATTTCCACTATGTTGTACATATATATTAATCTTGCAACCTTCATTTGTTTTACCTTGAAAATCTATATCTATATAAATATCATGAGTATTTTCAGTGGCTGTAAAATAAGTGGTAGCACTACCAGGTTGTCTAATTATAGATATTCCAGACCTGTCTTCTTCAGGATAATCCTCTAAAGTTGAGTTGTAGAGATATTCATTACCTATAGTTAAATTAGCGAATCTAATATTCTTTCTTAGTATACCTTTTTTAGGGTCAGTATTGTTGAAGCCTGAAACTCTACAATCGATTAGATAATTAATGTATATAGCTTGGACAAATATATATATTATAACGTCTCTATTGGCCACACTAATTTCTCCAGATTGGGTTGTTATAGTCAGTTGAACCTCTATTTTTTCGTTGTTTTGACAATTTTCTATACTTGCGTTTATAGAGTTAGGGTTTGTAATAGTTAAGTTTTCGTTTCTAGTAGGGTCTGCAATATTTTCCCAACTGTAACTTACTATCGGATCAGAAGGATTAAATGTACTGTTTTCTGCGGTCATAAAAACTGTATCATTTTCGTAATAATAGTCTGGTTCATCAATTATTGTTATAACAGCTTGTAGTTCATCTATGCTGAGCCTATATATGTTCTGTTGAAATGCAAACATTAAAGTGGTTTTAAATTTCCAAGGAGTATAAACTCCCCATTTGAATTTCTTTTTTGAAGGAAGGCTTGATAGTTCTGTCCCATTATCGTCTTTGAGGCAAAAGATTTTACCACCACTCCAGAAACATTGGAAAAAGTTACATTACCAGTTCCAATCTGTACAAACCCCACCTTAAAATTATTGGTAAGTCCTGTGGGTACGGTAATGGTTATGTTCACCACCCCATTGTCTATAAAGACCACCTGCTCATCCATTGTGTTGTCAAGGGTAAAAGAAGTTGTTTTTTCTATCTGTTCTGCCTTTGTGGGGACAGTTGTCGTTCCAGATTCTATGGGTCCTATTGTCTTTACAAGGGTGCCATTCTCGAAAAAATCGAAAGTCTTTGTCTCTGAGTTGAACTGGGATAGATTGTAATTGTTGCTCTGTGTTATGAAAGGCAGGATTCCGTCCTCCCCGTCATTTATAAGGTCAGAAGTCCTATCTGGGATATCTGGCTTGTTCATAAGGTCTACATAGTCATCCGAAAAGGCAACAGCCCCAAGATCATCGTTCTCCACATAAGTTGAAGTCCCATCGCTGCCATCGTTGGCAAGGTCAGAAGTGTTCTTTGGGATCATATCCACAAGAGCCTGAAGGTTTATTACTATGCTTGTGAAATCCTCGTCCCTATAAAGTATCAGGTCGGAACTGTTGGTTATGAATTCACCCCTGTTTATTCTTGACCTCTCTCCGCCTGGTATTAATAGGTTGTTAAGGTCTATTGTTGTCTCTACAACCCCATCCTTCAGAAAAGTGAACTTGTTGTCAACAAGGGGTGTGAGCTCATAATCGTGGATGTCGGCGCTGCTTATAAAAGGGTTTAAACCGTCCTCTCCATCATTGTCCAGCTCAGAGGTTTTTGTAAGTGGTGGTGCCATTGGCTTCTCAAACTCCAAAGAGTAATCACTTTGCAGTACATCGTATGTTGTCCAATCACCTTTACCCCTGTTCCACCTGTAGCTTCTTGTTACGTCTATAAGCTTACCGTTTTTATAGTAGTCACTTTTTGTTGTCACCTTAAAATAGACCCTTTCGCCTCCACCAATGTTCAGTTCTGGAAGCAAGTTTATAGCGTTGTTGACCTGTTGCTCCACTTCACTGTCAACTAAGCTACCCGCAAATACCCCAAGGTTTATCTCTCTTACGGGACTATTGGGAAGGGTTGTTGATTTTATGACTATCTCTCTGTCCGTTGATGTTACCTCTATACCTTCTCCAGCGAGAATTGTTCTGAACTGCCTTTTGTTATCGGTACTTATACCAGTGTATAGTTTTTGCCCTATCCCAATGTTTATGGTGTCTATACTTATAGGTTGTCCGTTGTCATAAATGTTGCATACTATGTCATCTATGTTTACAAGTGCTGTATTAAGGTTGTCTCCACTCTTAACCGATATACATTCAAGCTCTGGGCCCAGATATTTAAGCTCTAAAAGACTGTTTCTTTCTATACAATTCTGTTCTCTGTCTATGCAACCCATCTTTACTGTTCTTTTTTTATGGTTAGGTTAACGCTGTCTCGTACTATCTGTTCTATCAATATCTTGTTCACCTCTTTTACCTCTTCCACGTCTTTTTCTGTGCTGTCCAACTTTTTGTCCATTTTGACCTGTTCTTTTACAATCTCTCTCTTTTCGCTAAGTACTCTTACAACTTTTTCTTTTGACACCTCTTTGTCAACCCACCAAAACCCTCTTACGGATGACATGCATATAATTATTATGAAAAGGAAATTAAGGATAAATTTTAGGGGTTTCTCTTTATATTTTACACCTATATATTGCTTTCTATCATTATAACTTATTTTGCAAGCGTTACCACTGAATACTTCGGAAAGTTTCTTTGTATGGTTTGAATATCCTTCTGTTATGTGAAACATATATCCTCTCATAATCAGTATAAGAAAAAAGCATAAAATAATATTTGATATGAAATTACTATCCAGAATATTGTACCCCGAATAAAAAGAGTTATTAGTTGAACATCCCAAGTATATCACAGTGAACAATATTCCCCACCGAAGTAATGGACGAAGTGTTTTTTGCAGGTACATCCAAATTATAAAGGTTATGCTGTAACACACCATCAATATAAAGTATGGGATGGTCGTTAAAAAAGTTTGATCTAAATCACTCATTGCCTTTGTTTTTAAAATTCTGAAGCATATTCATGAGAAAATCTATGATTCCTGAAAAAGCTTCTCCTGTTTTCTTTTTACCTTCTACGCTAAATAGCCATCTTATAAAGGATAATGATAATATTGCCACTATGAGCATGGGGAACATGACCACACCTATAGGCCAGTTCCTATGAATACAGTACTGGTATATGGCCCCCGTTGTCGCATAGGCTATCACAAGGCTGAATATGTAATCCTCTAGCTTTGGGTTTGCCACTGTCTTGTTTGCCCTTTCCATGTACATACGTATACTCCACGCCAAGAATATTATGACCACAAAGGTTATGTCCTTGGGTGTAAACTGAGGGTCGAACAGTCCCGCGTTTGGTAAGTATTGCGTTGTGATTGAAATCATCCATGTTTATTTTGGGGTATCATTAATTGTCATTATTTTACAGTACTCTACCAAGGTTCATATAGTCGTTTACTTTTGTTATGTCTGCTTCTGTCATAACCCCTTCAAATATAAGTATTTTTTCTATTTTTCCCGTATATCTAAAACTGGCAGTAACTTGTCCATTACCCTGAGCAAACAATCTTGTTTCATCGTTATAAACTACATAAGTAGGGGATGATGGGGATTGACTAATTACGGTATTATTTAATCTATATTGTAACTGGGAAGAAGTTGCTTTTAAATGAAAGTTAGAAGGTACTGGACTAGTTGTTTTATAATCTGTTGAGCCTTCAAAAATTTGTGCGTCACCTACTTGCATAAATACGCTTGAATTTTTTATAACTTTCATATAGTTTCTAACACTATTATCTGTAGTACCTTTTGATATAATAGTTCCTCCATCTGTGTTATCGTAAGAAGCTATTCTAGTGAATATATGAAATTCATTATTTGGATTTAAATCTAAAGCTGCTACTCCTACACCAAAAGTAAAGTAACCATTACCATACAATTGAATTACTCTTCGATTATAATTATTTAAAGCTAATATTGCTCCACCACCTACATTAGTAGCAGTTAAAGTATTTCCTGATCTAGCGTCTTTAATTTTATTTATAGATGTTCCAGTAGTTTGTACTAAAGAATCATCACTTTTGAGAAATGATCTGAAATCCATTAAAAAAGATAATCTAGTATCATTTTCTACTTCTGATACATAAGAGGGTAAAGGTGGGATCTCCCCACCAATACTTCTTCTAAATCTTATTAAATCTAACATAAATTATCTCTTTAATAGGTATACATAAATTTGTCCGTTTTCATTTTCAAGTGCCATGTCCATTGGTGTGTTTGCCACAAAAATATCAGGATTAACAAATGTTACTGGTACAGTTGTTCCGTTTTCATCTACTCCTGCCGTAATATTAGGTATAACAGTAGTATTAAATCTTACTTGTGCTGTACCGCTATCTCTTACATTAATAACAGTATATTGAGTAGCAGTATTTACACCTGTATATAAACTACCTCCTGGGCTACTCATTCTTATATTGGTACTATTAGCAAAGTAAAATGGTTTACGGTAATCAATAAGCACATCTTGAGTTCTTAGTTTAGGCAACATAAGATCACCATCAAAATCACAATCTACAAATGTAATTGGCCCTGCTCCATTTGTTATCCAGTAGTTAGTAAGGTCTAAATTATCGCTATCAGTTTGTGCTCCTGCATTTGAAAAATAACACTCTGTAAAACGAGTAGTACCATTATTACCTAATTGAATATATCTACTTCTAGTAAGACTAACTGTATAAGGATCATTGATTATAAAATCAGTATTGTATATATCAAAATTTACATATTTATCTGTTTTAAAAAGCTTTGCATTTATATTACTACTCCAATCAAGTTCTCCTTCTTTAACTTTGTACTCAGAGTCTTTTATAGTAATTGTGTTAGCGGGATTTAAAACAGGATCAGCAGGTATTGATGTTGGAAAACCTTCTACTCTAAAGTTAACAAAAGATGATTTCATATCTTCTATTAATTTATTCTCATTATATCCGTAATGAAAATTAACACCTAGATCATTATGTAAACCTATTATTTTATTATATAATACAGGTCTATTATAATTGTCTGGATTATTATTCCTATCTGTTAAATTAGCTCCTTCAATATCTAAACCATTTATATAACCATTTAATCTAGGGTTTCTAATAGCTGCAAATTCCCACATTTGAAAATCATCAGTAATTTGTACTTTTGTATCAACACCTGCAACAGCAAAATTAGACATTCTAGTTACATCATTTAAATATACTTTATTATCTGTCCACTCGCCCGCTACAAATAAATCAGAAAATAAATAACCTAAATTTCTATCTATTCTAAAAATATTACCTTTTATAATATCTTCTCCTGTACCAGACTCTAAAGCATATATTTTTATGTTAGTATTGTAAAGATCATTATCTAGTACTGTAGAACCTTCTCCACTAGTAGTAATAAAGGTATTGTTCATTTTATTATTACTAAATAAATCGTTTCTACCTAAAGATACTCCCATATCAAAAAATGTATTATTTGATATAATCATATCTCTACCTAATTCTGATCTAATAGCTAACCTACCACCCCAATCTTTTCTATCTTTATTAAGAAAAGTACAATTAACAATTTTAATATTTTGTGTACCAATAAATAATAAATCTCCTACATAGTTGTTTTTAAAAGTCATTCCATCTATAAGAACATTTCTTGATAATCTTCTTTTATCTTCAAAATCAAACCCTGCTCCCGGACTTATATCTCCGTTGTTCATTACAGTACCACCTCTAAAAGTAATGTTGTTTTGTGGTGGGTTAGAAAAACCTTGTCTTCCATTATACAGCCAATGGCAATTATTAAATGTTATATTTTCTGCTGAAAGGTCTGGACTAATTTGTAAGTCTATTTTTTGAGCATCTGTAACATCTGGAAACATTAATCTAACTGTTCTTACATCTTCTCTTATTTTATACTTTTCATATATGTATAAACGCGGTGATTTAAACAAGAAATTACCTCCTTCACCATAATAATAAGCATAGTAATAATCTCTCATAAGACCTGACCAACCTTGAAAAGAACCATTACCTATAGTCATTTCTCTATATTCCATTAACCGCACTTGCTTTTGCCATTCATTAGAATACACATCTATGCCAGTAACGGAATTAACCCATGTAGTACTAGGTGTTATGGTTACACCATCATCAGCTATATAACCGTAAGCTACACGACTTTCTACGCTATTTTGTGATACGCTTGGGTCTGTACCTTTTATATAACCAGAGTTTTGGCCGTCCGCAGAAGCTATTGCACCATCACCATGAAATTCTTGTACTGTAACATTATTAAATACTGCATTTCTAACACCAGAAGCTACATTATATCCAGCAGGGTATTCTGTATGTTCTTGTGCTGTAAAATACTCTCCTACTAAAGTACCTCCATTCCATGTTAAACCATCTATATCGTACAAATAAAACATATAGGTTTTCTTTTTCAAAAACCCCTTTACAAAATTTGTAGGGAAAGACTGTATTACAGCTCCTGTCATGTCAAGCGTTATTTCATCTGTACCGTCTCCTACTATCCAACTTACTGGATCAAGTCTGCTAAATTCTTGTGGCTCTTCTGTTTCAGACATATAATGACCTTCTGGAAAAATTAAAGTGCCTGATTGTTTATTACGTAGATGTAATGCAGTCTGTATAGCCCATTTATTATCCGTACCAAAAAATGCTCTTGTGGCATTAAGTGCAAAACCATTTACTTCCCAACTATCTATAGGTTCTGTTATTTTATGCCCAGTAGTAGATGCAAAGCTAATTGTAATACCATTTATTAATGTTTGGCTTGCACCAGTAATAGCTACGTTTTGAGCTTCATAAGTAGAGTTAGTCTTATATCTCCATCTAAATGTATCAGGAGTGCCATTAGTCTGTATTTCTACTACAATATCTACATCTTTAGTACCTGTGTAAACACCTGCTACACTAAGATCATTTTTTGCTCCTGTACCACCTCCATTATATTTTTCTCCTACATTAGTAACAGCTTTAGCAAGAGTTATTTGTGTTGGACTAATAACACTTTGAATAGTTGTTTTTAATCCAAATCTATCTTTGGTTTTATCTGCATTAACTACAGCTATTTGTTGTCCTTGTCTACCTGTAAAATTAGCATTTAAATCAGTAAGTGTAACTAAATCTGTTAAATTAACAGAAGCTGTACCTACATTTTTTGTTTCATCTTCTATTAAGTTATCATAACCATCATCAATTGCTCCTAGATTTTTAATAGAAAATGCCTGTGGAAGTTTCCACGTACCTGCTATTTTTGAATTAGTAACAATAGCATCAATAAAAACTTTATCATTAAAAAATACAATTCCTGTATTGTTACCTGTTAATGTAAATCCATTAATATTTATTTGACCACCACCATCATATATTGTAGCGTTAGTAGGTAATGTAGCATTAGCAGTAAGAGTTATAGATGCTTGTACAACCATAATCTTACCAGCACTTGCAGAAGATGTTAATCCAGCTAAAGTTGTAATAACTACAGAATTTGCAAATAAGTCTGACCCAGAAGACCCTGTAGGTGCTGTTACCCAAGCTCTAACTCCTGCAATTGTACTTGAAAGTATATCTCCATCCACCGTGGGATTACCTAAACCATCCTCTTTATTTACAACTTTGGCAACCTCAGCTGCGGCGGCGGCTGTATAATCATTGGTACTTAATGACTTACCAGTAACTTTATCAACTTTATCTGCTATTGTTGATACAGAAGTTTTTTCTGTTGTGGTATAGTCATTTGAACTTAAAACTTTTCCTGTGACCTTGTCTACTTTATCGACTATTGTTGCTACGGAGTTCTTTTCCAAGAGTGTATAGTCGTTGGTGCTAAGCCCTTTTCCAGAAACTTTATCAACTTTATTTGCTACCTGCGCCACACTCTGCTTTTCCAAGTCGGTAAAAGCATTTGTGTTGGAGTTTCCTTCATAGAGAGATTTTACCTCTGTTGCGGTGAGTGACACTCCTTCATTTTTTATGGAGACACCTGCATCGGTAAGGCCATCTGTTTCCCACCAATATTCCGTGAGAGTACTACCTGATATTACTGCAAAGGTTAATCCTTTGGATCTCAAAGCATTAGGTGTCTTGATAAAGTTAAGCGCTGCTTGTAATGAAACATGAGGCCCATACCTTTCGTCAAGTGTAGCTTTTGCAGTGAGTATTCTTAGTTGTGATGGTATGTTTATTGCCATTTTAAGTTGGTGTTATTTGATTGTTAAGGGTATAGGTGGTTTTTGGTTTTTATTGTTGTAGCTCAATAATAGCAATCCAAGAAGTAGTGTGATCAGGTTTTTCATGGCATTAATGATTAAGTTCTATTTTTAAACCTACTGGAGCGTACTCGTATGTTGCCTGATCACCTCCAAAAGTAGTGAATGCATACATTGTGTCATTTACGATGACAAAAGTCATTTGCCTTCCCAAATGATCCCACGCCCAATCTAAATCAGGATAGGAAAAATGTAATTGGATCGGATTAATAATGGAGGGGGAAGTCTTATCATATACCCATTTTTCACTATCTTCTGTAAGTCCCTTCCGTAGGGTTGCCACCCCTGTAAGTCTATTGTTTGAGGTAATGCCCTCTCCATTGCTCACAGCTTCTGCACTTACAAATAAAGATAGCGTACCGTTGTTATCAACATATTTTGCACCATCGTTCTTGCTGGAGGCAAAAATGTTGAACATTGAACTATCCTGTACATCTATCCATTTATATTTAGAATCTAAAAATCCCCGCTCTAGGAACTTCATTACATTAACGTCTGTTTTTTCGCACTTAACCACGACTTCTTTTGTGATTTCATTGGTGTCTATGTCGTTTTTCCTGTAATGAACTATCGCTCTGAAATGTCCATCAAAATAAGTTAGATCCAATATCTCCAAAGTGTCTTCATATTGCGTAGTCACATCTGCTGGTTTTGGAAACGTCACATAATCAAATGCCTGTATCTCGGTATATCCATCATCAAAAATCCCTATTACGCTGCTCCATTGCGGAGTTGTTTTTTTGAAAGCTGCAAACACAAGTAAGTTGCCATCATCAAGCCTGTAAGGGCTAGAAGCCATATCCATCCCAGACCCTCCATAAGTGGGAAATAATTCAGTATCCACAAAATTCCAATCTTGTAAATTTGTGGATCGTGCTTTGTAAAAAGCGTTGTTACTCCCATACGCTTTTATAATTAGCTCATAGTATCCATCGCCTTCAACTAAAGCGCAAACAACCAAGTAAGAGTACGTGGTAGAGGTTATGGCAGCTAAATCTGATAAAGTCAATAATGGGTTCCTTTTTATTAATTCGTAGTTTAGAAAGGGATTGAAGAATTCTATTTTATCGTTTACCGCAGGATTAAACGTTCCTTTTTTGACCGTGTAATAAATCTCTCTGGTATCTTGCTGCACGCTTACAACTTCCGCATATATAGCGTTTTCCCCGCCCAGTGAAAGTACCCAAGGTTCGCCATTAGTTCCCTTTTCTTCCAGAAAAGCTAGATTGTTCAAATTAACTTTTATGAATTTCAGCGTAAAATCGTGAGCGGTAACCCTGAGCGGGCTTGACTTATTCACATTATCATTTGCTGTATCCGCAACGTAGCATAGTTTCAGACTGTTTTTCAGACTAAAATTATTGCTCCAATAATTTTTGCCATATGAATCCGATAAAAGAACTTGATTCGCTTTCCCTTTCTTGACCGGAGGAGTGTAAATCGTATCTGTAAATAACGCTCCAACTGGAACTGCCTTTTCTACTAACGGGTGAGCAATATTGGTTTCTTTAGCTGTGTTTAGATTAACTTCACTTTGTATTGCAGTATCATCATATACTGTGTCAGTATCGGTAAACAATGCCCCTACAGGAACAGCAGTTTCTACAAGTGGATGTGCAACATTTGAAGCCTCATAATCCGCAGCCGTTCCCGCCAGTGTTCCTAAATAAGTAAACGCTCCAAACCCATCTACCAAATACCCATA
>JGI1221J13441_10000352_pt1 | contig 21128 bp, 16 predicted proteins | sample LakVidmifraction_4_FD_13441 | JGI IMG/M metagenome (IMG submission 13441) | reverse complement strand
GGCGGGTCCAGCAGACATGATCCATACAAGCCACTGTACTGCACAGACGAGCGTGCACCAAAGCTGGCGAGCCCGCGTTAAGGGAGTCCCTTCCTCGTCGCCGACACGCCGCCATATGCCTTTCTACCGCCACAGCCCGGTGGGTACCAATTCCGCTGCTTCCCAGGTCAGCCCGCCGCTTCCTGCGCAGCGCCATGCTCGTTGCGTGGCCCTCGCCGTCTCATTGATGCTGAGCATGATGCCACTGGCCACTCACGCCGAAGCGTCCTGCCAGCCGCCGTCTGCGGCGCAACTCGGCGCGTTGCGCCGCGCAGTCGACAAGAACCTCGCGCCGCAGCCGCGCGCCATTGCGCGCGTCCATACCGAAGGCACCTTGCCCCATCAGGGAATCTGGGATGCCAGTGTCGAGGCCGAGCGTGACTGGCCGCTGATGCGCCAGCTCGCACAGTTGTGGCAGGCCGGGCGCGCGCCCGAGGATGCGCGGCAACTGTCGCGCCTGATGCGGGCGTGGGCCGAGATCTACCAGCCTGACTTCAATCCCGTCGATGAGACCAGTCTCGATGCCTACATCGATGCCTATGTCATCGCCGGGGAGGCGCTTGATGCCGACACCCGCCAGCTGGCCGCCAGCTTCATCCGCACGCTGGCGGACGGCTATCTGCAGCAGATGGAGAGCGGCTTCCGTCCGCGCGATCCACGCTGGCAGAACAACTGGAACTCGCATCGCGTCAAGCTGGCGGTGCTGGCTGCCGCCGCACTGCAGGACGATCGCCTGTGGGGCCGTGCGCGCCGGGTCTTCGACGCCCAGGTGGCACGCAACATCCGCGCCGATGGCTCCACCCTCGACATGGAGGAACGCGACGCCCTGCACTATGTGGTCTATGACCTGGAGCCGCTGGTGCGGGCGGCGCAGGTGGCGCAGGGCAGGGGAGAACAATGGCTGACGCACAAGAGCAACGGCAGCGGCAGCGTGATGGCAGCGCTGGACTGGCTGCTACCCTATGCCGATGGCAGCAAGGCCCATCAGGAATTCGTCCATTCCCGCGTGCCCTTCGATGCCAAGCGCCGTGATGCCGGCCTGTCCGGCTATTCCGGACCGTGGCAGGCCAAGGGGGCAACCCGTCTGTTTGCGATGGCGGCTACGCTGGACGAACGTTATGCAGGCGTGGCACGGCAGCTCGATCCGGCGGGTGGCACGCTGCTGACTTGCTGGCCGAAGCGCTGAGCCAGCTGTGCGGCCTGCGCATGAGGTGCACAGGCCGCTGCTTTCGTAGCCGCGCGGTGCTTACTTCATCAGGACCTGCAGCTGCGTCACCGCTTCGTTGACCTGCTCGATCTCATTGATCTGCTCGTTCGCGGAGGTGCTGATGGTCTCGATGATGCCGGTGATGTCGTTGATGGAGTTGACCATGGTGCTCATGGTCTTGCCGGCATTCATGACCAGCTCGGTACCTTGTCTTGCTTCATTGACCGAGCCGCCGATGAGCGTCTTGATTTCGCTGGCCGAGGCCGCCGTGCGCTGCGCCAGGCTGCGCACCTCGCCGGCCACCACGGCAAAGCCGCGGCCATGTTCGCCGGCACGGGCCGCTTCGACGGCCGCGTTCAGGGCCAGCAGATTGGTACGAAAGGTGATTTCGTCGATCACGCCGATGATCTCGGTGATCTTGGCGGCACTGGCGTTGATGGCGGCCATCTTGTTGACGACCTCCTGCATGACCACGCCGCCTTGTTCCGCGATGGAGGAGGTGGCCTTGACCAGATCGTTGGCCTGCTGCGCGCTGGCCGAGCCCGTGCTCAGTGCTTCGGACAGCCCGCCCACGGCGGCCTGCAGGGTCTGCGTGGCGTGGGTCTGGATACTCACGTCGGTGGCGTACTTGACCACCTTGAAGACCCGCCCGTCCATGTCGAAGATAGGGTTGTAGTTGGCCTGCAGCCAGAGCGCATCGCCATTCTTTTTCACGCGGCGATACAAGCCGGCATCGTATTGACCGGCCGCCAGCCGCTTCCAGAATTCCTGGTATTGCGCCGAGGCGCGCTCGGCGGGCTCGACGAAGATGGCGTGATGCTTGCCCACGATTTCGGACAGCGAATAACCGACCGCGCGCAGGAAGTTGTTGTTGGCGTGCAGGATGTTGCCATTCACATCAAACTCGATCACCGCCCGCACCTTGTTGATGGCGGTGATCTGTCCGGAGAAATCGGCGGCCTGCAGCTGCTGCTGCGTGACGTCGCGCGCGTACTTGACGATCTTGAAGGGGCGTCCCAGGGCATCGATGATGGGATTGTAGGTCGCCTGGATCCAGACCTCGTGCCCGGATTTGGTGATGCGGCGATAGAGGCGCTGGTCGTATTCACCGCGCCCCAGTTTCTGCCAGAACTGCGCATAGGCAGGCGCGTTGCGCTCTTCCTCGGCGACGAAGATGCGATGGTGCTGGCCTTTGATCTCTTCCAGCGTGTAGCCCATGAGATCGAGGAAATTCTTGTTGGCCTTGATGATCTTGCCATCCAGCGTGAATTCGATGACTGCCAGCGCCTTGTTGATGGCGGCCAGTTGACCCAGCATGTCGGCCTTGCGTTTGCTGAGACGTGAGAGAAACGAGAGCGAGTCGAAGAAAGCCATGATGGGCGCCTGATCCTGAAAATGTTCTTGAAACGCATCTCATCGCCGTCGACGAGATGCTTCCGGTTTTTATTGTTGGGGACGTCAGCCGAGGCAGCAATATCGTTGTCTCATGCCACGCGGGACCTGCCCCGATTCCGCTTCTCATTGTATGAGTCGCGAGGGAGAAATCCATCGGGGATTTCCTGATGAACTGGCAACAATAGTCGACTCGGGTTAACATGCCGCCAGCATGGTAACAAGACAGAAAAAGGCAGCACCCCGCAAGCGGGCCACCTCCAAAAAAAGCCGGCAGAAGGGACTGGGATCATTCAGTCGCTTTCTGATTTCCTTCACCAGCACGACGATCCTTGTCTTCGGCATCGCCAGTTGCGTCATCAACCCGCACCTGACTGACGGCCTGCGCGAGCGCTTCAGTCTGCCGCACCTCGAATTGCCGGCCGAGAACGCGCCCGCCCCGGTGCGGCAGGCCGAGCCGGGGCACACGGTTGCGCGGTTTGCGCAATGTCCGCAGTTCTTCCCCGGCGCGCATCCGCCGCAATTGCCTGCGGGTGCACATTTGCGGGAATTGTGTTTCAGCGCGTTTGCGGTGCTCTACAACAGTCAGACCAAGACGCCCTTCGTGGTAGTCGAACGGCTGAACCGGACCGCTCTTCTGCATGCGCGCGAGCAGCATCGCACGGACCGCTTCTACCCGGAGGCGCGGCTGCCACGCGCCGAGCGCGCGGAACTGGACGACTACCGGGGATCGGGGTATGCGCGCGGCCACATGGCGCCGGCCGGCGACATGTCCACACCGGAGGCGATGGCCCAAAGTTTTTCGCTGGCCAACATGGTCCCGCAGAATCCTCGGAACAATTCCGGGCCCTGGTCCAAGATCGAACGGGATACGCGCAAGTACGTGATGCGGGCAAGCGGGGATGTTTTCGTGTTCACCGGGCCGCTCTTCGATGCGACACCGGGCACGATCGGACGGGGCCACATTGCCGTCCCGTCCCGCTTGTTCAAGCTGGTGGTTGACGCCAGCACGGGCAGGTCATGGGCGTATATACAGGCCAATCGCGCCGATACCGAGGTGGGAGCGCCGATCACTTATGAGGACTTCGTGCGGAAGACCGGGTTGCGCTTGTTGGGGCAGGGGACGGGGCGGGGTTGAGTGGCCGGCTCCATCTCCTGCATCTGTTCAGGTTTATCTCATATCGCCACATCGTGATCCCCAAGAAAAAAGCTCCTGATCAAGGAGCTTTTTTCATGCACTGAAGGATCCTGCGTGGCGACTGTCAGTTCTTGTGCAGATCGCTGTTCAGGATGTCTTCGCCATCTTCCAGCTTTTTCGCGAAGTCGATATTGCGGCCGGTACGCAGCACTTCGAGCGCGCCGGTGACGTCATTGCGGCGGAACGTCGCTGCATTGATGCCGGCCAGCTCTGCGGCCTTGACCACCTTGCCGTTCAGCGGGTGGCCTTCGATCTGCACCGAGACGCGGGACGACGCCATGACCGCGGTTTCGGCCGCGACGATGACGGCATCACCGACCGGAATGCCCAGGGCGGAATTGACTTCCAGCAGGCAGTTGCGGCCCAGGGAGATGAACACGTTGTTGCCACCGGAGAGCACACCCAGCGTGGACGCGCCGCCGCCGATATCGGTACCGGCACCGACCAGCACGGAGGAGCTGATGCGGCCTTCCACCATGGAAGCGCCTTCGGTCCCTGCGTTGAAGTTGATGTAGCTGGCACCCGGCATCAGCGTGGTGCCCTCACCGAGGTAGGCACCCAGTCGAACCTTGTGCTGATCGGTGATGCGCACGCCCATTTTCAGGGAATTGATGCGGTGGACATACAGGGGGAACTTGTCGACCATGTGCGGTGCGAAGCTGCCATCGCCGAAAGCGGCCGACATCAGGGACTGCTCGACTTCCTCGGCGTCCATCGGGGTATCGCCAATCCAGGCCACATTGGGCAGCTTGGTGAACACCTTGGTCAGGTTCAGCTGGTTGGGCTTGAAGCAGCGATGGCTCAGGCCATACAGCTTGAGGGTACTGTCTTCCACGCCTTGGGGTTCGATGTCATCGAAGATGAAGGTGATGACGACGCGATTGGCCGGGCCGGCCTTGGTGGCTTCCAGCGCTTGTTCCAGCGCGATGACGTTGCCGTGATACTTGCCGTCGTTCTTGAACGGGGCAAAATAGGCCAGGATCTCGGTCAATTGGGCGGCGGACACCGTGATATTCTGCACGCCGGTCGGGGTAACCCCCAGCACTTTCATCCAGATCGCTGCGCTTGCCGTATTCTGGCCAGGGCCATTGACGACCGGATAGCGCACGGAGGCCAGGGTGCCATTGCCGGTAAAGACGCGGCTGCCGACGGCGAACAGCAGCGGCTCCTTGTAGCCGGCGCTGGCCTTGAAGTCTTCGACGACCTGTTTGAAAGCGTCTACGGTGGCGGGATAGGTGGATTGTGGTTGGTTCATGGGTTTCTGCTGAGAAATGCTTCTTGAGTGTTATAGCGCGTTGGGAGCGCTATTTTAGCGTCGGTTCGGGTTGTGGAGGGCGTTGTTGAAATATGAGGGGAGCTGGGTATCGCGGCAATATTATCGGTATTGCGTTCTACTTGTGCCTCGCTTCGGCACTTTGGCCTGCCAAGGGAGAGGAGACCCCACCGGCGGTCCGGGCTAGGCCTTTGCTTTTTTCTTTTTGCATTTGGCCGCTCTTCCTGGTGATCTCTGTTGAGTACTCTCGATCCGCCGAAGCCGTCCCAAGTGAGCCGGTCGGAAATACTTGATCGGTCTTGCGGGAAAGATGAGCTTCGTAGATTCGCCGGGAAACTGATCATGTGGCGGCTGCTGATCGATCAAGGCAACTGAGGCATTGATTTTCTGGGGAGCTGCCATCAAGGTCCGCAATCGTCTCGAGGCAGCCCATGAATCCAGCTCGGCCACTTCTACAAAAAATGCTCCAAAAAATAATCACACGATGAGTCGCGACAAATCACCAGAAGAGCGTTGGAAAGAACCCCTCTTTTCGCAAATGATGTTAGCCGCGTGCTGGCGCAGGGTCGGGGCAACAAGCATTGTTCTACTCGGTTTGCTTGCCTGTGCAGCGCCGCCGGGAATATTTTTCGGGCTGCTCTGGCTCGCCTGTGCCCTGGCCTGCCAAGGGGGCTGGCCATGGATAGTGTTGTTGGGCGGACCGTTCCTGATGATGGCACTCTTTGTGGTATCGATGGTTTCGCTCTATGAGCTGACCGATCGTGTTGAAGGCAACTCTCGGCGCTACCTCAAGATCTATTTGGGGGTTCTCTTCGTGTTGGCTCCCATGGTGGCGATCAAATTGGTGTTGTTTCGTTGAGAGAAGATTGTCTCCACTTTGCACCGTCGAAGTATTCACCCTGGTGTCTCCCTGGGGCGGGAGGCCGGGATCCTCTGGTTCAGGAACGGCGGTCGGCTGCCGTGCAGGGTTCGGGAAAACGCAAGACGGCTGCAAAATGATTTATTTTGTGGCAGGCGACTGATTGTTGAGCTTGCGCCCCAATGATTCGTGTCTACAAGGTGCTGGACTTCGCTGCTTGCAATGTTGAAGAGCGCATACGCTCTGCCCCTTGGATTGCCTCTGCGAAGATGTCGTGAACGCTTCGCGCCGTGAAGGGCGAAAGCATTGTGTCCGGTGCTCCCGGGCCCCCCCAGCCTCCCAGACCTGGCACAAAATCGGCATACCTGACTTCTACTTTTCCCTTGCCTTTCAAGGCTTGGGCTATCTCTTCAACGCGCTCCCGCGGACTCAAAGGTGCGTCACTGAGCCCGGGAATGGCATTTTGTATCGACCCATAGCCGCCAGCATCATTCACTTCGGCGAATAATTTCCCGTCCACCAGAACCTGCCCGATAGTTTGGTATTGGTGTTCGTTTGCGTACTGTGCGCTCATTGCGTTGCGGACAGCTTCCTCTTTGCCCCGCACCTCCATTTCCCTTATGAGGGCTTCCGGCATTTTATAAACAACAGGATTGAGGGCACTTACAAGAGTGGCGGGACCACTCAAACGATACTGACTTGCAAGGTCATCAGTCTGTGTTTCGCTTTGCGTGGCTTTCTCCAAGGCGGCAGAAGAAATAGTGACTTTGCTTGACTCTGTCTCCTGTCCCTTCTTTGGCTCCGGCGTTGTTTGATAGCCGGACGAGGCTAGCGGAGCGGCTATGGCAGCTGAAGCTTGGTTGCCGGAAATCATCATGGTATTGATTCCTTGATAGGTAATGCGTGGCTGAACCCATGTAGAAGAGATTTGCTCAAGCAGTATGAAAAAAGACCGAGTCTTCAATCGCGTGAGCAAGCGTGATTTTGGCCCGCATTTCTCAGAAACGGCCTGAGTGTCCGTTGTATCGTGCCGGATCCGGTTAGCTGTTGTATTCGGTCGGACCGGATGGCGCTCATTCCCACGTTTCACAAACAGAGCCAGCGAGTATAGGCACATCGTCAATGAAATCGGGTTACTACTCGCTTTATTTTGTGTGTCAAACCACAACGCGACTTTCTAAGGAAAATCCCTAAATCTAATAATTTCGGTCTACTTTATATTTCGAGGCGGTACAGATTAATTCCCATTTGGATTGATCAATTAAAAATGCTCGTATTTAACCCAAGGGGGAAACAATGACCGCGCTCAGGAATATGAAGATTGGAACCAAGTTGGCGTTAGCATTTGCAGCGCTTTTAATGCTGACGTTTTTGCTCGCTGGAATAGCACTGAGCAGCATCAATTCGCTGACTGTGTCCATCAAGGCGGCGGACGCAGTTCAGGATGAGCGATTGGTGCCGCTTTACCTGGCGCGGGAAGCTCTCGATCAGACTGGCCTTGCCGCGCGCAACGCCTATGTCTTCAGAACCGATGCGGATGCGCAGAAGGAGCTGGCCATCGTTGATGAGCAAAAACAGCTCTATCTGAAGGCGCTCAAAGACATGGAGCCGCATTTTGCGGGCAACAAAGGTTTTGAAAAGGTGCGTGCCGGTCTGTTGCAGATGGCCGAGGAGTTGAAACGCCCGCGTATCTATCGTGAAGGTGGAAAGTCGGAAGAATTTCGTGACTTTCTGGTCAACGAATGTAGTCCGCTGCGCCGCCAGATCGTACTCGATATCAACAAGCTCATCGCTGAGGTGGACGCCGAGAACGACAAGGCACATGAGGACACTATCGCTATGGCGTCCAAGGCGTCTGTAGTGGTTGCGGTCTTGACCATCATCGTGGCACTCATCTCGGCCCTTGTCGCATTCGCGATTACACGCGGCCTGTTGAGGCAGCTGGGGGGAGAGCCCGCCTATGCAGCAGATATTGCACAGCAGATCGCGGCCGGTGATCTGACTTCTGAGGTGAACGTGAAGGCGGGCGACACCACCAGCTTGCTGTTTGCTATCAAAAAGATGCGCGACAGCCTGGTTGGCATCGTGGGCAGGGTGAGAGAAGGCACCCACGCCATCGAGCAGGCATCTACCGAGATCGCGACTGGCAATCTGGATTTGTCTGCGCGTACTGAACAACAGGCAGGTGCCTTGGAAGAGACCGCTTCGGCGATGGAAGAACTGATGTCCACCGTGAAGCAAAATGCTGATAACGCCAAGCAGGCAAGCGAGCTGGCGGTATCGGCTTCGGACGTCGCCACCCAAGGGGGCGAGGTGGTCGGCAAGGTGGTCAGCACAATGGAAGGTATCAATGCTTCCTCACGAAAGATCGTCGACATCATCAGCGTGATTGACGGGATTGCGTTCCAGACGAATATCCTGGCATTGAATGCTGCCGTCGAGGCAGCAAGGGCCGGTGAGCAGGGGCGCGGCTTTGCTGTCGTTGCATCGGAGGTCCGTAGCCTGGCACAAAGGAGCGCTACGGCAGCAAAAGAGATCACCGAACTGATCAATGATTCCGTAGCGCAGATTGCCCAGGGAAGCAGCCTGGTCGAACAAGCCGGGATGACCATGGAAAATGTGGTCACCAGTGTCAAGCGGGTGACCGATGTGGTGGCGGAAATTTCCCATGCGAGTCAGGAGCAGAGTCACGGAATCACTCAAGTCAATCTCGCCATCACCCATATGGACGAAGCGACTCAACAGAATTCTGCGTTGGTCGAAGAGGCCGCTGCTGCTGCGAATGCGATGATGGAGCAGGCGGGAGAATTGGCTGGATTGGTGTCCACATTCAAGCTCGATGATGCAAAAGGTTTCGCTACGGTCACCGGCATTGGAAGAAACAAGGTAGCGGCTGTCAGAGCCGTGGCACTGCGCTGACAAGACCGAAAACATGGCAGATCGCCCGCTTGGCGCGGGCGAAAAAAAGCGGCCTGCAGTAATGCAGGCCGCTTTTTGTTCTGGTGCTGATGGGCAGAATCGAACCGTCGACCAACTGATTGCGAATCCGCGGGGCAAATTATATAAATCAATAGGTCAGGTCGGTTTTTGCTCCGCAATTCAAAAAAAATGCCGCCAGCAAAGCTAATTTGGCAGCGGGTCAATTTAGATTTGCGGAGCGCTATTCGTCGTGCGGAATGCGATTGGCCTTCCTCGTTATCCGATTGGCGACATACCCAAAGCTACCATGGCCGATTGCTGTTGCTGAGGATGTTCATCATCCACACAGTGCAGGTCAATGCGAGCCATTGCCAGTGGATTTCTCAGGGATTTCCTGATGCTCCTGGGAAAACAGCTGTTTTATGCTTGAGCTGAAAATTCTCTTGGAGGCAACTATGAGCATCGCCGCCTTAGCCGTCAGCCATCATATGATTCTCGTCAAGAACGTTGCCTATCTGGCAGTCAGCGGATTGGATTTCACCGACCGGATGCTACCGGTTCTTTCCAATGCGGTTGCCCATATCAGTTCTTCAGGCATTGTCAAAGAGTCTGAAGCAATATTGATATTGCGGAATGCGGTGGAAGAGGAACTAGGTCAGCCTCGCATAGAGCATCCTCGCTACGCGGAGGCCCTGCGGTTCGCCAAGGAAATGTTGGCGGCTGATTTGTTGCCTGCTTAATCTCATCTCGGCTTGCCAGGCTTGGCCTGGCAAGGGGATCTAATGGCCATTTTCGCCTTTTACAGATTTCTGGCACGGTCGATCGCGGACAAGTCTTTGGGTGAAACTCGTAGATCCTCATCCATCACGCCAGGGTCTTGCGGGCTAACTTTGATCCAAATCATGTTTTGCTGCTTTTCTTCAAAGATTTTTTCCGGTTACAGGGAATTTCCTGGTCGTTGAGATAGGGTGATGCTCCTATAACTACAAGCTGTACTTTTTCAATTCTCGTGGGGGGAGTATGAAGAATCTCAAAATCGGCCAGCGCCTTACCTTAGGACTGGCTGCTGTCATCTTTTTGCTTGTCTGTGTCGCCGGATTCGGTCTTCGGCAAATATCTTCACTGAATGACCGTATAGAATTCCTGACCTCAGTGGATGAGGGAAAACTGAAGGCGCTTGCCAAGACACAGTTTGGCATCACGTTGCGTGCCATTGCTGCGCGCAACCTCACTCTCATCACTGATCCCGCTTTGCAAAAGAACGACGCGCTGCTGGTGGCCAAGACGCAAAAGGACATCAATGACGGCCTCGCGGAATTGAAAAGATTGTTGGCCGAATCGGCAGCTCCTGATGCCGAACGTCAGTTGATTGACCAATTGGCCGATCTCGAAAAGCAGTATTACCCGGTGGCGGTAAAGGTAGTAGAGCTCGCCATGGCCTTGAAGAATGACGAGGCGCGAGTTGCCCTGAACAAGGAGTGCATGCCGATTCTTCAGTCGGTCATTACGCACGTTCAGAAGATCAACGATTACCTCTATCAAAACTCTCAGGAAAACGCAGCTGCGGCAGAGCGCGCGTATTCACAGTCGAAATTGACGATGGTGGGTATCAGTGTGCTGGCATTGGTCGTCGGACTGCTGATCGCATGGAAGCTGACCCGATCGATCGCAGCACCCTTGGCGAGTGCGGTAGAGATTGCCCGAAAGGTGCGTGACGGCGACCTTACCAGCCGCATCAAGGTGGACAGCCGCGATGAAGTGGGTGAGCTGGTCGGCGCGTTGAAGGATATGAATGAAAGTCTCTCCGCCATCGTCACCGATGTTCGCGAGGGGACACACACCATTGGCGCGGCTTCCGGAGAAATTCAACGCGGAACTGTCGACCTGTCGGCGCGTACGGAACAGCAAGCCAGTTCGCTGGAGGAAACTGCGTCCGCCATGGAGCAGCTTACGGCAACCGTCAAACAGAATTCAGAGAACGCCGTTCAAGCCAATCGACTGGCCAACGATGCTTCGAACATTGCGGCCGAGGGCGGCGAAGCGGTTGCTCTTGTGGTCGATACGATGAGAGCCATCAGCGGTTCATCCCGTGAAATCGTGGAAATCATCAGCGTCATCGACGGTATCGCGTTCCAGACCAACATACTTGCCTTGAATGCCGCTGTGGAAGCCGCCCGGGCGGGCGAGCAAGGGCGGGGATTCGCTGTCGTGGCAGCAGAGGTGCGGGCGCTGGCCCACCGGTCCGCCAGCGCTGCGAAGGAAATCGAAGCATTGATCAATCAGTCGGTGACCAGGATCGCCACTGGCGAGCAACAGGTGAACCAGGCCGGCGCGACAATGGGCAGGGTGGTCGAGAGCATCAAGAACGTCTCGGGCATCGTCCAGGAAATCAGCGTTGCCAGCGCCGAGCAGACCCGAGGACTTGAGCAGATCAACCAGGCCATCGCACAAATCGATGAGGCGACGCAGCGAAACGCCGCACTCGTCGAAGAAGCTTCTGCTGCATCGTCAACGATGAAGCAGGAAGCGGCCTCGCTGACGCAACTGGTCAGTACCTTCAAGCTGTCTTCGACGGCCGGCGCAGTAGTGGCCGAGATCCCGCGGCGTCAGTTCGAAACGCTGCCCGCCTGAGGACAAGCTTAACAACCTTACCTTCATGCCTATGCTTTAGGCGGCTGTGCGTTGGTACAGCCGTCCGATAGGCATCCCTCATACGCTCATTGTTCTTCAGCAAAAGAACAAGGCATCTCCATCTTCACCAAACCATCATGGACAATTTTCAAAAAGAAATCGATGAGCGCACGAACCTGACTTCCACCAATAAATTCGAACTGCTGCTCTTCCGTGTCGGAACTCCGGATGGCTCCACCGACAGGCCGGGAGAACTTTACGGCATCAATGTTTTCAAGATCCGGGAAATCGTTCCGATGATGCCCATCACTGCGGCAGCGGGCATGACGTCGCCGATGTTGGGGATGGTCAATATTCGTGGCCAGGTAATGTCCGTAGTGGACTTGTCGGCCGTCACAGGTTGCAGGGCGTCGCAAGGGCTCAATATTCTGCTGATCACGGAATTCGCCCGGCATACCCAAGCCTTTGCGGTTGAATCGGTGGAAGAAATTGTTCGCCTGGACTGGAGCCAGGTGCTGCCAGCTGATGCTCACGCCCCCGGCGGTTTGGTGACCAGCATCGCGCGCATGGATACTGAACGGGATGGAGGCCGGCTGGTGCAGGTCCTGGATGTGGAGCACATCCTGAACCTGGTCTCTCCGATGAAGGAATCGATCGAGCCGAACAAGGGCGGTGTCCGCCCGGTCACATTGAAACCAGGCACTGTGGTCCTGGCTGCTGACGACTCGCGAGTGGCACGCGCATTGATAGAGCAGTGCCTCAAGGAATTGAATCTGCCGTTCATCATGGCTACTGACGGGCTCCAGGCTTGGAACAAGTTGCAGCAGCTGAGTGCTGAAGCCGAGGCCGAGGGCAAGTCCGTAATGGACAAGGTGGCGATGGTGCTGACTGATCTTGAAATGCCGGAGATGGATGGCTTTACCTTGACCCGCAAGATAAAAAGTTCTGACAAATACAAGCGCCTTCCCGTAGTGATCCATTCATCGCTGACCGGGGCTGCCAACGAGGATCATGTGCGCTCTGTCGGGGCGGATGGATATGTCGCCAAGTTTGCGCCCAGTGATTTGGCTGCGATGTTGGCAAAGGTGCTGCCTGCTTAGTGCTCATTGCCCGGCGATTTTTCAAAAGAGGGCAGCAAGCCTCAGAAGGCTTGCTGCCGTCGCGCCGGCTCCTTCAGCAGCCTATACGGTAGGAACAGTACCGCCATCTATCCGAACCTCGGTCCCGGCGATCGACGCGGATCTCGGGGATGCCAGGAAAGCGATCAGATCAGCGACCTCATCGGGTTTCGCTGGCCGTCCTGCGGGAATGCCTCCCAGCCACTCCATGATGATTTTCTTGCCGCCCTCGTAGTCTGTGCCGGCATGCGCAGCCGTGCGCTGCGCAAATGCTACCGATGCTTCGGTTTCAATCCAGCCAGGTGCAACGCTGAGCACGCGAACTCCTTTGGGGGTTACCTCTCTGGCCAGTGCCTTGCTGTAGGTCGAGAGGGCCGCTTTTGCGGCGGCATAGGCGGTCGTCGATTCGGGCAAAGGCAGCACGCGCTGGATGGAGCTGACGTGGATGATGACCCCCGACCCTTGGTCCAACATGCCCGGCAACAGCGCACGGTCCATGCGCACGGCCGGCATCAGGTTCAGGTTGAGTTCGGCGAACCAGTGCTCATCACTGATCGCGGCGAAACCGCCCCCGGGTGTCTTCGATCCGCCGAGCACGTTGATCAGGATATCCACGCCCCCCCATTGCTTCAACACCGTCTCGGAAAAATGCCGCGTGCCCTCTGCCGTTGACAGGTCGGCCGCGACGTAGGTGACGCCCTCGGCCGAATGCCGGGGCAAGCTACGGGCCGATGTGGCCACCCGTGCGCCAGCCTGCGCAAGGGTTCTGACGACTGCGGCGCCGAGACCCTGGGTGCCGCCGGTCACAACGGCGCGCAGGTCGCTCAGGTAAAGGTCAAAGCTCATGCCGTGATCTCCAGCGATGCGATCAGGCCTCGTTCGAGGCCAAAGCGGTAGGACAGCACAATCGGACTCCCGGGGAAGTTGCCGGCGACGTTGGCGCGAACGCGTTGGAGGTCCCCCTCCTGCTGGATGTCCAGGGGCACGCTGGTCGCACCGTACTGGGCCGATGCCTTGGCCAGGAAGGCCGTGATCGCCGCGACTCCGGTGTAGGTGTGGCCGTCATCTTTCATGACGGCCTGCGCCGTGAAGCAGCGCGCCAGCGCTTCAGGGTTGTGTTCGGCCGCGAAGTACGCAGCGATTGGTGGGGGCAGGATCAAGGTGTTCACGTTGGTTGGCTCCATACGGTCAGTAAGGCCACAGGATGCGCGTCAAAGTGAATTTAGTTAATATCCCTTAATCTTGATGAACTATGTAGTAAAAGATACATAATGCGCGGATCCGATTTTAACGAATTGAAGGCATTCGTGGCCGTGGTGGAGCGCCAGAGTTTTGTGCGCGCGGCGGAGCATCTGGGCCTGTCGCCGTCGGCACTGAGCCAGACCATCCGGCAGCTCGAAGAACGCATCGGCGCTCGTCTTCTGAATCGCACCACGCGCAGCGTCGCGCCCTCGGCCAGTGGAGAGCTGCTCTACAGTCGTGTGGCTCCGCTGTTTCGGGAAATGGCTGCCGCCGTCGCAGAGGCAAGCGAGGCGACAGGAAAAATGAGCGGCACGCTGCGTATCAACACGCTGGGGATTGCCGCGAGAACCGTCATTGCGCCTCGGCTGGCGCGCTTTCATCAGGCCAACCCTGGCGTGGTCCTTGACATCGTGGTTGACGATACGCTGGCCGACATCGTGGCGGGCCGCTTCGATGCGGGTATTCGCGTGGGTAACCGGGTCGAGAAGGACATGGTGGCCATTCGCCTGACTCCCGACTTGAAGATGGTTGCCGTGGCGTCTCCGGACTACCTCGCGCGCCGGGGGATACCCAGGTCTCCTGCGGATCTGCATGCGCATACGTGCATCAACTGGCGGTTGCAGACGGAGGGCCGGCAGTATCGCTGGGAGTTCAAGAAACGAGGCCGGCAAGTCGAGGTCGCGGTGGAGGGGCCCGTCGTGACCAATCATGCTGACATCGGCATTGCGGCAGCGCTGGACGGGCTTGGCATTGCTTATCACTTTGAGCGGGATGGCGTGGATGAACTGCTGTCCCAGGGACGGCTGGTTCAGGTGCTGGCGGATTGGTCGATATCGCGGCCAGGATTGTTTCTCTATTATCCGAACAGGCGGCATCGGCCGGCGCTGCTTGGGGCGTTCATTGATTGTTTGCTGGATCGTTGTACAAACGATTGATAGCGAGCTCGCGGGTCGGTGGCTGGCGCAGACAAGCGACCGAACTGGTTGGACATGACGTACTCTGCCTGTCGTATTCCGGCTTGCCTGTACGACCAAAAGTGCCGCATGAAAAATGTTCTATTGCTCGGGTCCATACCAAGACAGTAAAGGTAGGTGCTCTGCTAATGTTATGGGCTCAATCAATGCATGGGGGAAAAATGAATTTGCGCAGATCGTTGGTACTAGGTTTGTTTATCGCGCTCGCCGGCTGCACGGCCACGGCCGATAAGTCGCAGAAGTTCGCACAACCGGATGAGGTCATTGATACCGTCACGCTCAGGCTACTGTTGGGAGACATCGGGCAAGCCAGGTTTGCAGCGCCCAAAGACGTCGATGCATATCGCTACAAATACGTGCCGGCGATGTTGGCGCGCGTGCCGAATACGTTGAAGATCAACGGGATCAAGGTCGCCAAGGTCGAGACCAACAACGCTCGCAGAACGGATACCAGGTATGAGATTCGTATTGAAGCCAGCGAATTCTCCCAGGCGCAATCGGGAAAATGTTGGGTGCATTACGATTTGACGTTGTTCGACTTCCAGAAACAGACCAAGATTTGGGGAGGGCGTACGCAAGTCAGTATCAACAGCGACCAACCGCTGCTGCGCTCGGAGAAGCTGGCCGGTGATATCCTCAACAGCCTATATCGCGAAGGAATTATCAAGCTCGCGCAGGGACATGCCGTTAATCCTCAAGGCGAACGGATTACTGATGTGTCCGTCTTCTCCACGGATAAGTAGGTAGTCCAGACACATCAGAAAATTTAACTTTGGGCTAGAGCTGCTCTTGCCAACTATTTAGCTTCTGGATTGATCTTTCGGGAGGCGGATGGTGAATGTCGTCCCCTCGTCCGCGGAAGAGCGGACGGCAACTGATCCGCCATGCGCACTGGCCACCTCGCGAACGATATAGAGCCCAAGCCCCATGCTCCCACCTTGCTTGGCCGGTTCATCGGCCTCGGCCACAAGGCGCACCAGGGGATCGAAAATTGATTGAAGCTTTTCTTCTGGTATTCGGGGGGCCTTGTTACTTATGGATACTATGACTGTTGAAGTGCATCGAAAACTGACCCACTTAAGCCAGAAATTTGCATCCTAAGTTGACCCATGTTTAGACCACAATCCTGCTCAAGACAGCGAGCGGGAGAACGGAGTGATAAACGTGGCCCTACTTGGAATTATTCGGCGCTGGTACATCAGAGACCGCGTTTCGATCAGGGAAATAGCCCGTAGGCTAGACATTTCCCGAAACACTGTTCGTCGCTATATTCGGTCCGAGGCGATCGAACCGTCCTACCCCACCAGGCAATCACAGAGCTCGCTCGATGAATTCGCGCCTAGACTTTCCGCCTGGTTGAGCGCTGAGGCAGTCAAATCACGGAAGCAAAGAAGAACCCTGAAACAGATGTTCCTGGACCTGAAAGAGCTGGGATATGAGGGGTCGTATGACCGCGTAGCTGCCTTCGGAAGACAGTGGAAAGTGGGTCAGATGGCGAGGGTCAATTCTGCGAGCAAATCAACGAGCTGGGATATGAAGGGTCGTACGACCGCGTGGCCGCCTTCGGTAGACGGTGGAAGCTGGGTCAAATGAAGAGGGTCAAATCAGCGAGTAAATCAACACCCAATAGCACAAAAGGGGTCCAGACTTTAGCCTGGACCCCTTATATCTTGGTGCTGATGGGCGGAATCGAACCGTCGACCTACTGATTACGAATCTGTAGGGGAAATTATAAAAATCAACAGGTTAGGGCGGTTTTTGCTCCGCAATTCAAAAATATAATGGCCTGGAAGGCCAATTAGGATGCGGCTCGATTTGGAATTGCGGAGCCGATTTTTCGTCGCTTAATGCGAATCCTGTCGCCGATCCTGATACAGTTCGCAATGTTGATCATCGGTCATATGGCGGCTTGCTGGGATCGCAGGGTTAGCGCTCTACCCTGCCACTCGAAGCAGTCTCAAGGTCTATAGAACTCATGAGGAGCGGAACAGAGGTGAATCAAAATCGGTCTGTCGCAATTCTAGTAGTGGAAGATGACTTGATATTTCAGCAAGTTATCTCTTTGGGGCTTAAGAGCTATGGATACTCCGTGGCTACTGCGGAAAATGGAATGACTGGATTGGAGCTAGTGGGCTACGGCAAATTCGATTTGATACTCACTGACTTACTGATGCCAGTAATGGATGGATTGGACTTTGCCACCCAGCTAAAAGAAAGCGCTCTAACACGCGATATTCCCATAGTGCTCATGAGCGGCCGGAAGCTCGAAGTACGGTTCGATGATGAGAGCGTGTTTGCAGCAATGCTGACAAAGCCGTTTTCTCTGGAAGAACTAGTAAAAGTGATTGAAGAGTTCACCCCCGAATGATCTCGTTTTGCTCGAATGTGCCTTTATTCGCCGTTTTACAGAACGGCCAAATAGAGGCATTTTTGAGTAAAATCTATCAGGTCTGCAACAGGCTAGAAACATTCGATCCGCGAATTTCAGTCCAAAAAACAACATGACCAAGAAAGAAGATTTTTTGTCAGCTTTAACCAAGCTCAAAGCAGCGCATGCTCAAGCGACAGATGCGCTAGCTGCCATTGCAGGCGGCGCCTTTTCGCTTGATGGTAGTGATACGCTAATGGTCTCTAAGGAGATGTTCGAAACTTACAAAGCAGCGCTCGCGGAAGCCAAAATTCATGCGTTACAAGCACAGTTAGTTTTGGCCTCTTTAAAGCCCTAACGCGTTGAGCTAGCAGGTGAAATTCGTTCTTCGAATTAAGGTGCCAATATCCGGCCTGCAGCAGACATCGATCAGTTAAGCAAAATGCCCGCATATCGCGGGCGTTTTGCTATGGGGAGTATGCGTGAGGTCGTCACCATGCACCTCGCTACGGTGACGCTGGAGGCTCCGCCGTGTGGCAGCGGACTGCTGGTGCGCATCGCGTTTGCGGAGCGGTGGAATCGCGGGCCTGAGCTCGCACCGCATCAGAACTGTTCCCAATCCGCCTCATCGGCTGCCATGGCCTTGCTGCCGGCCTTGGTGCTGGCGGCAGGCGCCGCCTTGGCGGGCAGGGCCTTGGGGGCGGCGACCGAAGTCGGCACGGCGGCCTTGGCTGGCGAGACCGGCACAGCAGAGGCAGTCACGGAGGGCTTGCCGGTCGGCTTGTGCGGCGCGAGCTTGCGCGCGGGCTGCGCACGCGGCGTCTCATGGCTGCCGAGCTTGAAGATGCTCACCGTTTCCACCAGGCGGCCCGACTGTTCCTGCAGCGACTGCGCGGCCGCGGCGGCCTGTTCCACCAGGGCGGCATTTTGCTGGGTCACTTCGTCCATCTGCACGATGGCATGATTGATCTGCTCGATGCCATCGCTCTGTTCGTTGCTCGCCGCCGAGATCTCGGCCACCACGTCGGTGACCCGGCGCACGCTGGCCACCACTTCGCTCATGGTGGCACCGGCCTGTTCCACCAGACGGCTGCCGTTATCCACNCGNCTGACCGAATCATCNATNANGGCCTTGATCTCCTTGGCCGCGGACGCACTGCGCTGGGCCAGNGTNCGNACTTCGGAAGCCACCACCGCAAANCCGCGTCCCTGCTCACCGGCACGGGCCGCTTCCACGGCGGCGTTCAGGGCCAGGATGTTGGTCTGGAAGGCGATGCCATCGATGACGCTGATGATGTCGACGATCTTGCGCGAGGCTTCGTTGATCTCGCCCATGGTCTGCACCACCTGGCCCACCACGCTGCCACCCTGCACTGCCACGTCGGAGGCGGTCGCGGCCAGGCTGTTGGCCTGGCGGGCGTTGTCGGCATTCTGCTTGACGGTGGAGGTCAGTTCTTCCATGGCCGAGGCGGTCTCTTCCAGCGCCCCGGCCTGTTCTTCGGTGCGGGACGACAGGTCCAGGTTGCCGCTGGCGATTTCGGAGGAGGCGGTATTGATGGTGTCGCTGCCGGTCCGTACCTCGCTGACGATGCGGTGCAGGTTCTGGTTCATGGCCTTGAGCGAAGCCAGCAGCTTGCCGGTTTCGTCCCGGGTGGTCTCGCCGATCTGTACCGTCAGGTCGCCTTGCGCCACGGCGCTGGCCACGTCCACGGCTTCATTGAGCGGCCGCGTGATGGAACGCGTGACCCACCAGGCTGCCAGCACGCACAGCAGAATGGCCACGGCCGACAGTTCCAGCATCAGGGCGATGGCCGAATCGCTGGTCTGCTGGCCTTCAGCCACGCTTTCATCCATCAGCGTTCTCTGGAAGGCGACGAAGTCGTTGAGGACGTCGAAGTAGCGGTCCTGCTTGGGAATGACTTCGTTGAAGAGCACTTCGGTGGCCTCTTCCTTCTTCTGCTGAAGGATCAGCTCGCGCAGTTTGTCGCGCGACGTGCTGTAGGCGGCACGCGCTTCCTGGATGGCCTTGAACAATTCCTTGCCGCGCGGCGTGCTGATCAGTTTTTCGATCTGGTTCATGGACTCGGTGGTCTTGGCGCTGTTGGCCGCACCGCGGTCGAGATAGCGCTTGGCCTCGTCGGGGTTGCGTCCCAGCATGGCATTGCGCAGGTTGCGCGCGGCCGAATTGACGTTCTCGCGGATCTCCATCACCAACGCGATCTTCACGTAGCGGTCCTCGACGACAATGCGCGAAGCCTTGCTGATGCTGTGCAGGCTTTGCATCCCTACGCCCGCGATCAGGCACATGACCGCGACCAGGATGCCGAAGCAGGCCGCCAGTCGTGCGCTGATCCTGATGTTCTTGATGTTCATTCGTGTTCCTCGATGGAGTGTGAGAGTGCTGGTGAGCGCAGTCTGGCTGCGGGCGCGTCATCCCGCCATCAGGGATATCCTGATGCGCGCAGACAACACGCAACATGCGATTGCCGCAGGGCAATCCGATTGGCGCTGCCCCAAAATGAAAAAAGCTGCCGTTCAATCTTCTTGAACGTCAGCTTTTTGTCAGACTTGAGCCTGCGGGGTCAAATTCTCATGGCTCGGCTCGCATTTCCGTCACACGAACGTCCCGATGGCCGAGATCACCGCCTCCCGCACCGACCCGCTCACCACGAAGCCATGCGCGGCCTGCACGTCGTCGTGGAACCAGCGATCGCCCTCCAGGCAGGCCGGGATCTGGCGGCGGATCTCGTCATAGGCCACCTGCGTACCCTGCCCCAGCTTGAAGTCCTTGAGCAAGTCCTCGGTCATGGTCAGCGCCTGCGCCGCCAGCAGCATTTCCACGCCGACGATGTATTGCGTGTTCTGCACCACCGTCATGGCCTTGCGGGCGCACCAGGTCGAGTTGGAAATGTGATCCTCGCTGTTGCCCTTGGAAGGGATGCTGTCGACGCTGCCCGGCATGCACAGGGTGCGATTTTCCATCACCAGCGAACTCATGGAACACTGCACCACCGGATAGCCGGTGTTGACCCCGCGCACGCCGCTCATCAGGTTGCGCGGCAGTCCCCACGACAAGGTCGGATCGATCAGGCGCGCGATGCGGCGTTCGCAGATGCTGCCCAGATCGGTGATGGACATGGCCAGCAGGTCCATCGCCTGCGCCAGATACTGGCCGTGGAAGTTGCCGCCGGAAATGATTTCGAAACCTTCGCCGTCTTCCTTGTTGAAGATCAGCGGATTGTCGGTAGCGGAGTTGGTCTCTTTCTCGATGATGGTATCGATGTAGTCGAGTGCATCGAATACCGGACCATACACTTGCGGCGCGCAGCGCAGCGAATACACATCCTGAATGCGCGCGGTGTAGGGGATATCGGTGCGGCGCAATTCATCGGGCAATTGCACGGCGCGCGCTTCATGCGTGGTACGGGTGGAGCCCTTGAGCAGCGTGCGGATGACTTCTGCCGTCTTGATCTGGCCCGCATGCGGACGCGCCTGCTGGATACGCGGATCGAAGGCCGACATCTCGGCCCGCATCGCTTCCAGCGTCAGCCCGAGCGACAGGCAGGCATCGATCAGCAGATGGCGCGCATCGTGCGCGGCGAGGATGGCGACCGCCAGCGAGGCGGTACAGCCATTGATGAGCGCCGAGGCATCCTTGGCCTTAAGATCAAATTTGACCGAACCTATCCCGGCTTGCTCGATGGCTTGGGTGGCGCGCATGCGCTGGCCCTGATACATCACTTCGGCTTCATCAAACCCGGCAATGGCCGCCGCCAGATAAGCCAGTGGCGCGAGATCGCCGGAAGCGCCGACCGATCCCTTCTGCGGCATGATCGGGTGGATACCCGCATTGATGAAAGCCAGCAGGCGATCCACCACTTCCACGCGTGGCGCGGAATAATTCGATG
>JGI1221J13441_10000351_pt1 | contig 21135 bp, 21 predicted proteins | sample LakVidmifraction_4_FD_13441 | JGI IMG/M metagenome (IMG submission 13441) | reverse complement strand
CTTAGCACCCAAATTTTTTGCCAATTCAACATCAGTAAGTCGATCTCCGATGACAAAAGAATTTTCCATATCGTACTCAGATTCAAAATACTTCGTCAATAAGCCTGTTTTAGGCTTTCTAGTGGGTGCATTATCTTTTGGAAAGGTCTTATCTATGTAGATATCTTCGAACTCAACACCTTCATTTTTAAAGGCGTGAATGATAAAGTCTTGCACTGGCCAGAAGGTGTCTTCTGGGTAAATATCAGTCCCTAAACCATCTTGATTGGTGATCATGACCAATTCATAATCTAGTTCTGATGCAATTTTATTCATGTAAGTAAATACTTCTGGATAAAATTCTAGTTTCTCAAAACTATCAATTTGCTCGTCGGCAGGCTCTTTAATGAGGGTACCATCTCTATCTATGAATAAGACTTTTTTCATGAATTAAGTTCTTTTAGGGCATTGAGTAAAGTTTGGTTTTGTTCTGGTGTACCCACCGTAAACCTTAAGCAATTCTCACATAATGGTTGATTCGTTCTATTTCTAACGACTATTTTTTTCTCTAACAATTGGCCATACCTCAGGTTTGCATTATCTACTCGGCAGAGTAAAAAATTAGATTCTGAAGGAAAAACATGTTGCATCCAACTCACTTTTTTCAACTCGTTTGCTACCAATTCTCTTTCAGATTTGATGATTTGAACTTGAAATATATAAGTATCAAAGTTTTGAATCACCTCTAGAGCTTTAGTCTGGCTGAGTTGATTAATATTGTACGGAGGCTTTATTTTATTGAGAACTGCAATAATACGTTCGCTGGCAAAACACATTCCNACTCGGATTCCTGCATGAGCTAGAGCNTTTGAAAAAGTTTGAGTGATAATNAAATTNGGGAAATCATTCAATTCAGAGATAAATGAACTACTCGTNGCAAAATCAATGTAAGCCTCATCAATAACCACTAATCCAGAAAAATGACCTAGGATGTTTTTTACATCGTTGATTTGTAATAAATTTCCTGAAGGATTGTTTGGAGAACAAATAAAAATCAATTTAGTTTTATCTGTAATGGCCGACAACACTCCTTGAACATCAATTTGAAATCCTTCCTTCAAACGGACTTGAACTGTTTTTATATCATTAAGATTGGCCAATACATCATACATACCATAGGTAGGAGGCATAGTTATAATCTCATCCTCTTTGGGCTCGCAAAAAGCTCTGAAAATTAGATCAAGAACTTCATCGCTACCATTCCCTAAAACAATATTTTCTTTTGGAATTTGTTTAATCTTAGAAATAGCATCCTTTAAAGCATTTTGATAGGGATCTGGATATCTATTATAGTCAGAATCGAATGGATTCTCATTAGCATCCAAAAACAGATAATTTTTTTCATCAGCATTAAATTCGTCTCTTGCAGACGAATATGCAAACATATTTTTTACATTTTTTCTTATTAGGTTATCTAAAATCATTCGCTAACGTATTAATTATTTTCAACCGCTTTTCGTCTTAAAGTCATCGCGTTTTTATGAGCTTGAAGGCCTTCGGCCTCTGCCATAAGTTCTACTGCTTCACCAATTCCTTTAATCCCTTCCTCGGTAATTTTTTGATAGGTAATCGCTTTGTTGAAACTATCTAGATTTACACCACTATACTGCTTAGCGTACCCATTGGTAGGTAAAGTATGGTTGGTTCCAGAAGCATAATCTCCTGCACTTTCTGGAGTATATTTTCCTATGAAAACGGAACCTGCATTATTGATATTGTCAACATAAAAATCATCGTCTTTGGTAGAGATAATAAAGTGCTCTGGACCATAGAAGTCGATTAATTCTAGAGCTGAATCTTGGTCTTTTACCAGGACAAATTTTGAATTTTCAATAGCTTTAGAGGCCATTTCCTTTCTCGGTAATACTTCTAATTGCTCTTTGATTGCTTTTTGCACAGCAGTAATCGTGCCTTGATCTGTAGACACTAAAACCACTTGAGAATCAACGCCATGCTCTGCCTGACTTAACAAGTCTGAAGCTACAAATTCAGGATTCGCTGTTTCATCTGCAACAACTAGCAATTCTGAAGGACCTGCTGGCATATCAATGGCTACATCGAAAGTTGTGGCCACTTGTTTGGCAACAGTTACATATTGGTTACCTGGTCCGAAAATCTTATAAACTTTTGGAATACTTTCTGTCCCAAAAGTCATGGCTCCAATAGCTTGGATTCCTCCTACCTTAAAAATTTTATCGATTCCACAAAGTTCAGCAGTATATAAAGTAACAGGATTTAGTTTACCTTCCTTATTTGGTGGCGTGCACAATACAATCTCACTAGATCCAGCGATCTTTGCAGGCACTGCCAACATCAAAATAGTAGAAAATAAAGGAGCTGTCCCCCCTGGTATATATAAGCCTACTTTTTGTATAGGTTTTTTAGCTTGCCAACAGGTCACCCCAGGTTGAGTTTCTACCTTAATAGGTTCTGTTTTTTGAGCTTCGTGAAACTTAGTAATATTAGCTTTAGCTAATTGGATAGCAGATTTCAATGGATCTGAAACTTGGTGTTGAGCATTTTCAATTTCAGTGGGCGTCACCTTAAAATCTTTCAAATCCACTCCATCGAACATGCTGGTATACTTTAATACAGCTTCGTCCCCAGTCTGTTGAATATTCTTAAAGATATCATCCACTGTGGTTTCGATATCTTTAAAAGTACGCGTAGGTCGTTTTAAGAGTTCTGACCAGTCTTCTCTCTTTGGAAATTGAATCGTTTTCATTATAAAATCATTTTTTCGATTGGACTTACAAGTATGCTTTCTGCCCCTGCAGATTTTAATTCGTCTATAATTTCCCAAAACTTCTCTTGGGTAATAACCGTGTGTACTGAACTCCAGTTGGATTCTGCAAGAGGCATAATAGTTGGACTTCTCATGCCAGGTAGAATCTTAATAATCTCTTTAAGTTTCTCGTTTGGAGCATTCAATAATACATATTTAGAATTTTCAGCTCTCAAAACAGCATCAATTCTAAACATCAATTTATCAAGTAATTCTTGTTTCTCTTTTGATAAAGTAGGAGAACTTGCTAAGACAGCTTCACTCTTTAAAATAACATCAGATTCCTTTAGGTTATTTTTAAACAAAGTACTACCGCTAGATACAATATCGCAAATAGCATCTGCAAGACCGATGTTAGGAGCAATTTCAACAGAACCTGTAATCAGGTGAATGTTAGCATTTACACCTTGTTTATCCAGGTATTTTTGAAGTGTATTAGGGTAAGATGTAGCAATCTGCATGCCTTCTAGATCTTTGACTCCTTTAATAGTAGACTGCTTTGGAATTGCTAAAGATACTTTACATTTAGAAAACCCTAAACGTCTTTGGATGAGAAGGTCATCTCCCTTTTCATAAAGAAGATTTTCCCCAACTATGGCTAAGTCTGCAATGCCATCTCTTAAGTACTGTGGAATATCTCCATTTCTAAGATAAAAAATCTCCAAAGGGAAATTAGAGGCCTCTACTTTAAGCTGGTCTCTTCCATTTTCTATGGAAATCCCACAGTTCTTTAAAATTTTAAAGGATGCATCATGTAACCTTCCTGATTTCTGTATCGCTATTTTAAGTTTTTCCATACTATTGATTCTCATTTTTTAAATTAAAAAACCCGTTAGAGCATAATGCTCAAACGGGTTTTGTATATGATTAACTATCTACATATTACATTCCAACCGCGTTGAGCGTATTAGACAAATAATGATGTAGGTTATAATTTTTCATCGCAGTGCAAATTTAAGATAAAATATGTAATCCTAAAAGAGTTTGCTTTTTTTATGACAAAATTAGTTATTACCTAATATAATAGGCATACCATTTTCTCCAGAACCTATTACAATAACTTTAGAATTTTCAGATTTAGAAAGTTCAATTGTGGCTTGGATTCCTTTTTCTTTTAAGATTTTTTCAGTTAAAGAAGCATTTAAAATCTCGTTGGCACGAGCTTTACCTTCAGCTTCAATTTCTTGACGTTGTTTTTCTTTAGTCGCTATTTCTAAACGAAACTCATATTCCAATGACTCTTGTTCTTGCTTCAATTTTCTCTCAATCGCTTGTTTAATAGTTGGTGGTAATGATATATCTCTTACCAAAATTCTATTGACTTGAACATATTGATTTTTCAATAATTCATTAGTTTCATTATATATTTCATTTTGAATTGATTCTCTTTTTTCAGCATACAATTCATTAGGCTCGTAACGACCAACAACTGCTCTTGTTGCAGATCTTACAGCGGGCTGTATTAATTTAGAAACATACTTCTGTCCACGTTCTTTATGCAATAAACCAAGTTGGTCATAAACTGGTTGAAACCAAACTGTAGCTTGAAGCTTGATGTCTAGACCGTTTGAAGATAAAACTTGCATAGATTCATCTATAGTTTGTTGTCTCACATCATAAATAAAAACGGTGTTCCAAGGAGCTACAATATGAAAACCCTCATCTAGAGGATCGCCATCTGTAACTACACCACCACCAAAACGTTTAAATAAAACTCCAGCCTCACCAGAATTGACGTTCACTGTTGAATTTGCTATAAAAATGATTGCAATAACCACTGCTATAATGATAGGTACAATCGCTCTAGGTAATCTTTCCATAATATTTTAATTTAAATTAGGCCTTTATATTTTCTATAAAACCATTCGAAACTCAAAGCTAATGCTAATAATAGGATAAGCAATTCAAAATCGACTAAACTCTGTGTTTTTTTGATGGATTTTTGGATGGATTTAACGTCTTTTGACTTTAAATTCGAAATAAGTTCTTCTCTATTTGAAAATAGATATAAATCTTTTTCTTCTGCGAGTCGTCTTAAACCTTTATAATTTGCATTTTCAAATTGAAGTTCGCTAGAATAGTTTAAAATCTGAAATTGTCCAACTTTAGAAATATCAACATCCATCCCTTTTATTTCATAAGTATAGGTTCCCGGCTCTAAACCGGATAGATTATAAGTATAGTTATTTCCATCTGAAAGTAGTCTTGATTCTATGGCGTTTTTTGTTTCAAGATTTTCAAAACGAATACTGAAATTAAAGCCAGGATTTACTTCAAAATTAGCATCATAATACTTAGCTCTTAATTCATTTGATTCTCCAGAATTAATCACTGGCCCTACCTCTACCGATAAGTTATTCTTAGACTTCGCTTGGGATAAATACTGAAGGATCTTTTGAAAGCTCTGGTCGAATTTTTCAAAATCGGAATGCTTAACATAATAGCTAGCTCTCCACTTCCAGAAATTTTCACCAAATAAAAAAGAGCGTTTTGTATTAGAATCTGCATCAAACATCCATAATGGAGAATCCAGTTCAACTCCATTTACTTTTTTATTTAAAAACATTGAAAAATTAGTTGTCAAATTGATATCCCCAAACTTATCTAAAACAGGTGGATAGGATTTAAAATTTGAACCCTCAATTTGAAACAGACTAAAATCAGTATTTAAAGTAGCAGAATACTCTTCAGTAGTAGGTATTGATTCTTTTTCAAATCCTAAATTCAACCGATTTAAAAATCCATAGTCGGTTTGTGAACCCCCGATGAGAAAATAATTCAATTGGTTAGCTTTTATTTCACTAAAAGCTTTTCGAAATGAAGAGTGAGGTTGGTATAAAATCAGCAAGTCATATTCAGAATATTCAATAAAATCTGAGGTGGCTTTTGTAAAAAGTTCCATCTCTTTATTGGTGTCCAGAATCCTTTTAAAAAATCCCAAGTCCGGATGTATAATATCTGAGATTAGTAAAATTTTAGAGCGAGAATCTATGACCTCTAGGGATACACTTTTTTCATTATTTGTTAAGTTCTTTTCATTTTGAAGAGGCTCTAGTTTGGCCTTAAGCACCTTCATCCCTACTGGTTTTGCTTTAAGTTGGAACTTGACTTTAGTGGAACCCTTAGCAGGAATTGTAATTGATCTGGAAGCGAGTTTTACATTGTTCTCAACTATACTTAAGGTTTGAGTCGTATTTATAGACGTATTCTGACTAACAAATAATTCTAAAGGAAATTCGTTGTTGAAATAAGCAAACTCATTGAGGTTGATAAAATCGATTTTAGAATCTTTATATGAAGTGGTATCGCCTAACACTAAAATTGAAGAGGATAGAGCTTCAGGGAACGATTTGTAATAGTAGTCCTCACCAAAAGTTTGATTCCCATCTGTCAACATTACAAATGAAGACGACTCTTCTTTACTTATTTCATAAGCATAATCTATAACTTTCGANATGTTTGTTGAGGATTCTGTAANCCCAAGTGTATCAGTTAATATGTTGAATTGATTNCCAAAGGAAAAAAAACTTAAATCATATTTAGAATTTAGTTCATCATCCATCCTTATTTTTTTTACAAAATCATTGATTTCTCTGTTATCAGAAAGTTTATGGATAGATTCAGAATTATCAATAGCAAATGTGAGCTTAGGCTTTTCAATACTGAGTTCTGTAGAGTTGATTTCAGGATTTATAAGTAATAAGCCTATCAAAAAAAAAGACAGAAATCTAAAAAGTGCGAGCACTCTTTGAGTTTTGTCTTGAAGTAATTTATGATATAATAAAAATGCCAATCCCAATGCGCATGCAAAATTCAAAAGAAGCAATAGCAAAAATTGACTTGTCATAATTAATTTTTAAGTATACATTCCTCCATCTACACTTAAGGTCTGCCCAGTGATGTAGGTACTCATATCGCTAGCTAAAAAAACACACGCATTGGCTATATCTTCTGGCTTTCCACCTCTTTTAAGAGGTATAGCTTGTCTCCAACTCTCCACTGTTTTTTCATCTAATTTTTCTGTCATTTCAGTTTCTATGAATCCTGGAGCTACCACATTTGATCGTATATTTCTAGACCCTAATTCTAAAGCTACGGATTTAGAAAAACCAATGATTCCTGCTTTTGAAGCTGAATAATTGGCCTGCCCAGGATTTCCCTTGATACCAACAACAGAACTTATATTGATAATGCTACCATGTCTCTGCTTCAACATAGGTCGTAAAACAGCTTTGGTCAAGTTAAAAACAGAATTCAAATTTACCTTAATAACTTTATCAAAATCGTCTTCACTCATCCTCATCAAGAGATTNTCNTTTGTAATTCCTGCATTGTTGATAAGAACATCGATACCACCAAAATCTTTGATGACTTCATCTGCTAACTTTTGAGCNTGGTCAAAGTCTGAAGCGTCAGATTGATATGCTTTTGCGTTCACTCCGAAGGTTTTAAGATGATCTTCCAACTCTTTAGCAGAACTTGAAGATGAATTATAGGTAAAGGCGACATTGGCTCCGTGTTGAGCGAAAATTTCAGCAATACCTTTTCCTATTCCTCGGCTTCCACCAGTAATAATTACATTTTTTTTGTGAAGTAGTTTCATAGGTTGTATAGATTTTGACATAAAAAGCCTTTACTTGTATAGCAAAGGCTTTTCGAATTTTAAATAATTTATTTGGAAAGTACTTCAGCAACTTTTTTACCAATTTCAGCTGGTGAATCCACGACGTGGATACCAGAATCCTTNAATATGNCTTTTTTCGCCTGAGCTGTATCTTCGCTTCCACCTACAATAGCACCAGCATGTCCCATAGTTCTTCCAGCAGGAGCAGTTTCACCAGCAATAAAGGCTATAACAGGTTTTTTGCTTCCACTTTCTTTATACCATTTTGCAGCTTCTGCTTCCAATTGTCCACCAATTTCACCAATCATGACCACACATTCAGTTTCTGGGTCATTCACCAACATCTCTACAGCATCTTTTGTGGTAGTTCCAATAATAGGATCTCCTCCAATACCAATAGCCGTGGTAATACCATAACCTTCTTTAACCACTTGGTCTGCTGCCTCGTAAGTTAAGGTTCCTGACTTAGAAACAATACCAACTTTTCCTTTTTTGAAAACAAACCCTGGCATGATACCAACTTTAGCCTCTCCAGGTGTAATCACACCAGGACAGTTNGGACCAATAAGTCTACAGTCTTTATCTTTAATGTAATCTGAAGCCTTAATCATGTCTGAAACAGGAATNCCTTCTGTAATAGCTATAATGACTTTAATACCAGCATCTGCTGCTTCCATAATAGCATCAGCGGCNAAAGCTGGTGGAACAAAGATAATAGTGGTATCTGCTCCAGCTTTTTCAACAGCATCAGAAACTGTATTGAAAACTGGTTTTCCCAAATGGGTAGTTCCTCCTTTGCCTGGAGTCACACCACCAACTATGTTGGTTCCATAGTCTATCATTTGTTCGGCGTGAAATGATCCTTCACTTCCAGTGAATCCCTGAACAATAATTTTTGAATTTTTATTGACTAAAACGCTCATATGTATGTTTAATTTTTGTTGAACAAAAGTAATTTTTTAAGACGAGCCTTAAAAATTATATAGTTATTTAATTGCTTAATTATACTTCATTTATGAAAGAGAGCATACCTTCTAAATCATCGTTGCAAGGTTGNGACATAATATAACCTCTNTAAAGCTTATTGTCTTTTATTTCCCAAACGCTAAAAAAGTCTGCCAATCCAATCAAATCTTGAGATTCAACCGTTTCTACATTATAAGTAAATCTCACAAACACTTGGTTATCTTCTTGGACTATATGTGAAAATTCAGGAGACATATTTTCGAAAGATTTCCCCATTTCTAAGGACATCTTATAAAATTTGTCATAATCCAACTGAAAAAAACCCCTACTGCTATTCCAGTCTATTTTTAGGTTTGGATGTATAAATTTCTCAAATTCAGATTGATCTTTGTAGTATTTGGAAATAAAAAAGTTTGTGACCAATTTTTTGTGATCTGAACTCATAAATTTTTTATTTTTTTAATAATTTCTGGTATNCTTCTGATGTACGCTAATTCTCTGTATTTAGTTTTTACATCCTCTGCTGGAGTTCCAAAATAAGTTGCATTTGGTTTTAGGTTTTTACTAATTCCAGACTGGGCTAGAATAATGGCTTTTGTCCCTATAGTTAATCCACTGGCTACACCAACTTGTCCCCAAATGGTAACTTCATCTTCTACAACAACACACCCTGCTACTCCTGTTTGTGAGGCAATAAGACACTTCTTCCCTATTGTTGTATCATGTCCAATTTGGACTTGGTTATCTATTTTTGTGCCTTTTCCTATGAGTGTGATTCCAGACACCCCTTTATCGATAGTACATAGTGCTCCAATCTCTACATCGTCTTCAATTTTAACACTACCTCCCGATAGTAATTTATCGTGATGTGAAGGACGGTTTTTATAATAAAAAGCGTCTGCACCTAAAACAGTGCCTGCATGAATCTGAACGTTATTGCCAACCTCTACACCATCGTATATTGAAACATTACTATGAATGATACAATTGTTGCCAATCTTCACATTGCTCCCGATAAAAACGTTTGGTTGGATAACTGTATTATGACCAATGGAAGCTGTTTTTGAAATTTGGGCATCTGCCGCTGTAAACGGTGAAAAGTGACGGGTAATTTTATTGAAATCTGAAAACGGATCTTCAGATATCAATAGCGCCTTCCCTTCAGGGCAATCTACTTTTTTATTGATAAGTATTACGCTTGCTTTAGATTCTAAAGCCTTGTCGTAATATTTAAGGTGGTCTACAAATACGATATCTCCTTCTTCTACAACATGAATTTCATTTATACCTTGAATTTCAAAATGTTGATCACCAATAAATTCAGAATTAATGAGTTCAGAAATTTCTAAAAGAGACTGTGGTTGTGGAAACTTCATTCAGCTTAGCTTATTATTCTTTAATTCGTTCTTTATAAGTTCCCTTTTCAGTTTCAACCTTCACCTTATCTCCTTCATTGATAAACAAAGGAACGTTTACTTCTGCACCAGTTTCTAAAGTTGCAGATTTAGTAGCATTTGTAGCGGTATTCCCTTTTACACCCGGCTCCGTTTGAGTCACTTCTAAAACAACATGAGGAGGCATATCTACGGATAAAGGAAGATTATCCTCTGTGTTGATAAGTATAGTTACCACCTCCCCTTCTTTAAGTAAATTTGGCATATCTAATGCCGCTTGAAGAAGTCTGATCTGTGTGAAATCTTCAACATGCATAAAGTGATAAAATTCACCTTCCTGATACAGAAACTGGTATTTGTGAGTTTCTACTCTTACTTCTTCAATTTTGTGTCCTGAGGAAAACGTATTATCAATAACTTTTCCTGTCGTCACACTTTTTAATTTAGTCCTTACAAAAGCAGGACCTTTTCCAGGTTTAACGTGTAAGAATTCTGTTACCTTAAATATATCGTGGTTATATCTTATGCATAAACCATTTCTAATGTCGCTTGTTGTTGCCATAGGTGTTTAGTTTGAAAAATATCCTTTCATGATTCCTCTCTGAGAATCTTTTATAAATTGTAATATTTCGTCTCGTTCTGGAGTAGCTTCCATTTCTGCTTCAATAATAGAAAGGGCTTGTGTATTGTTGTAATTCTTTTGATAAAGAATCCTATAAATATTTTGAATTTCTCTTATTTTATCGGTATCAAAACCTCTCCGTCTTAGGCCTACAGAATTAATCCCAACGTAGGATAAGGGCTCTCTTCCTGCTTTCACAAACGGAGGAACATCTTTTCTTACTAGCGATCCTCCTGTGATAAAAGCATGACGTCCAATGCTACAAAATTGCTGAACCGCGGTCATCCCTGCTAGGACTGCATAGTCTCCGACGGTAATATGACCCGCTAATGTACTATTATTGGAAAACACACAATTATCACCTACGACGCAATCATGGGCAATATGGCAATAAGCCATAATCCAACAATTTTTTCCAATCTTAGTCTTCATTCTATCATTGGTACCTCTGTTGATAGTTACACATTCTCTAATCGTGGTATTATCGCCTATTTCTGTAATAGTGTCTTCATCTTCAAATTTTTTATCTTGTGGAACAGCTGAAATTACAGCGCCTGGAAAAATACTTACGTTTTTTCCAATTCGAGCGCCTTCCATAATGGTAACATTAGAACCAATCCAAGTTCCCTCTCCAATTTCCACGTCGTTGTGAATGGTAGTAAAAGGTTCAATAACTACATTTTTGGCGATTTTTGCACCTGGGTGAACATATGCTAAAGGTTGATTCATTTTATTTATTTTTTACGATTTTGGCCATGAGTTCGGCCTCACATGCTAATTTATCATTGGCATAAGCATAACCTTGCATATGACAAATACCACGTCGAATTGGAGATATTAATTCTAGTTTAAAAATAAGCGTATCTCCAGGTACAACCTGTTGTTTAAATTTAACATTATCTATTTTGATAAAATAGGTCAAGTAATTTTCGGGATCGTCCACCGTACTTAAGGCTAAGATTCCGCCAGTTTGAGCCATAGCTTCTATCTGGAGAACACCTGGCATTACTGGTTTACCTGGAAAATGTCCTACAAAGAAAGGTTCATTCATGGTCACATTTTTAGTTCCAATAACCGATCGATCTGTTAATTCAAAAATTTTATCCACCAGTAAAAAAGGCGGCCTGTGAGGTAACCTATTCATGATTTCAGTGACATCATAAAGTGGTGGTTTATTAAGATCAAATTTTGGAACTTTATTACGCTTTTCAGCTTTTATTATTTTTGCTAACTTTTTAGCAAATTGAGTGTTAATGGTATGACCAGGCTTATTGGCTATCACCTTTCCTCTTATATGTGTTCCTACCAATGCCAAATCTCCAATTACATCTAAGAGTTTATGCCTTGCTGCTTCATTTGGATAATGAAGAGTAAGATTGTCTAAAATCCCATTGGGCTTTATTGAAATTTCATTTTTACCAAAAGCTTCTTTTAGGCGTTCCATGGTATCTGGAGATAGTTCTTTATCTACGTAAACAATGGCATTGTTTAGATCTCCGCCTTTTATTAATCCATTGGTTAACATCGCATCTAACTCATGTAGGAAACTAAAAGTTCTTGAGTCTGCAATTTCTTTTTTGAAATCACTCATCTTATTTAAATAAGCGTTTTGCGTCCCCAAAACCTTTGTTCCAAAATCTACCATGGTAGTCACTTGGTATTCATTGGAAGGCATCACAAGGATTTCTGAACCTGTCTCTTCATCTGAAAAAGAAATAACATCTTCCACAATAAACTCATCTCTTGGAGCATCTTGTTCTACTACACCAGCTTCTTCCAGAGCTTCCACAAAATACTTTGAAGATCCATCCATTATTGGGGGCTCAGAGGCGTTTAATTCTAAAAGAATATTATCAACTCCCATTCCTACACAAGCTGCAAGTACATGCTCTGAAGTCTGAATAACAACCCCATTTTTTTCTAGGCTTGTTCCTCGATCGGTATTGGTTACTAAGCTTGCATCCGCAGGAATAATAGGTTCTCCTTCTAGATCAGCTCTTTTAAAAGCAAATCCATGATTGATAGGAGCAGGTTTAAAAGTTAAAGTTACATTTTGACCTGTATGAAGCCCTACCCCATGCAAGGAGACTTCTTTTTTTATAGTAGTTTGGTTATTAATTTTCATCCTTTGGAAATTGTTTTTCTATATGATCTAAACGGCTTACTATTTTTTGAAAATTTCTAAAATGCACGTAGGATTTATTAAAGTCGCTATATCCAAAAGCTGGAGAACCTTGTATAGCTTCATCATCTTTTATATTCCTTCCAACACCTGTTTGAGCTTGAATTTTTACACGGTCACCTATTTTTATATGCCCTGCGATACCGACTTGTCCTCCTATTAAACAGTTCTTTCCGATTTTACTTGATCCCGCAATACCCGTTTGGGCTGCAATGGCCGTATGCTCTCCAATTTCAACATTATGTGCAATTTGAATTTGATTATCTAGCTTCACACCTTTTCGAATAATGGTAGATCCTAATGTAGCTCTATCTATTGTAGTCGCAGCACCTATATCTACAAAATCTTCTATTATGACATTACCTATTTGTGGTATTTTGGAATATTCTCCATTCTCTGAAGGCGTAAATCCAAACCCATCGGCACCTATTATAACTCCGCTGTGAAGTGTACAATGATTACCAATTTGGGTTTCAGAATAAATTTTGCTACCAGCAAATATGGTGACATCATTTCCTATAGTAACATTATCACCTATATAAACATTGGGATAAATTTTTACATTATCTCCTACAACAACATCTTCTCCTATATAGGTGAAAGCTCCAACGTAGATGTTTTCACCTAGTTTAGCTGTATCTGATATAGAGCTTGGCGTTTCAATACCTTTTTTATCTAATTTTATCTGATTGTAGACCTCAAGTAATTTTGAAAATGCTTCATAAGAATCTTCAACTTTAATCAAGGTTGTTGATATATCTTGAATCTTTTCAAAGCTTTTATTGACGATGCAAATGCTAGCTTGAGTTTCGTATATATATGAAGTATATTTCGGGTTGGATAAAAAGGTTAGCGATCCTTCTTTGCCTTCCTCTATCTTAGAAAGCTTATTAACTTCTACATCTGGATTTCCCACAATGTCTCCGTCTAATATATCTGCAATTTGTTGGGCTGTAAATTTCATTCTGGCAAAAATAGAAAAAAACCCTTAATTATAGGTTTTTGGATAACATATGTAGTGCTTTACTACAGTTTTGGATAATGCTTTTAGGTTAAGCTGGTCTGAAGCCGAGGACACATCCTTGATCTTTCCGTTTTTATACACTATATTAATATGTTCCTTATCAGGCTGATAAGCTAAATTAGAGGTGGTTCCTTCGAATACAAAATACTCTGCTTCTTCTTTAGAAAGCTTATAATTTTTAATAACTTTAGATAAATGACACTTTATTTTTTCTTGATCAAAAGGTTCATTTTTCAGTTTAATCTTCAACAAATCTCTATTCAAAATCATTTTACTCAATCTACTCAAAACGAAGTCATCGTGATTTTGCCAGTTCTTCAAGGCTGAAATGATATCATAGTCATCCAATTTTGAAAAAAGTTGGAGAGTGATATCATCAAAATTTTCAGAGTTAATATGATGCCTTAAAAAGTAATTTAGGATTGAGTTTTCTATCTGCTCATCTGTTGTTTCAAAAATATATTTGGCTCTTCTCAATAATCTAATGAGAAGTTGTTCTGCACTTAAACTTGTTTTATGCAAATAGACCTGCCAGTACATTAGACGTCTAGCTACTAAAAATTTTTCGATAGAATAAATTCCTTTTTCTTCTACAACCAACTCATCATCAACTACATTAAGCATATAGATAAGGCGCTCACTATTGATATTACCTTCTGCCACCCCTGTATAAAAGCTATCTCGCTTTAAATAGTCCAAACGATCTATGTCTAACTGACTTGAAATGAGTTGACATAAAAATTTCTTATCGTGATTTCCTCTGAAAATATCAATAGCCAAAGTGAGCTGTCCTTGGAACTCAATATTTAATCTATTCATAAATTCCAAGGATAGGGATTCATGGCTAAGATCACTAACTATAGAATGCTCTAAAGCATGAGAAAAGGGCCCGTGACCTATATCATGGAGTAAAATAGCAATCAGTACGGCTTCCTCCTCTTCTTCTGAAATATCAACGCCTTTAGACTTTAAGATATCGACAGCCTTCTTCATGAGATGAAGACATCCTAAGGCATGATGAAATCTAGTATGATTAGCTCCTGGATAAACAAGATGAGATAGCCCCATTTGAGTAATTCTCCTCAGCCTTTGGAAGTATGGATGCTCAATGAGGTCAAAAATTAAGGGGCTTGGTATCGTAATAAATCCATAAATTGGATCGTTTATTATTTTAAGTTTGTTCCTTTGGTTCAAATCAGTTTTTTTATAATACAAATATAAAGCTATATATGTCAAAGATAAAAGTCCTATGGGCAGATGATGAAATAGATTTGCTAAAGCCACACATTTTGTTTCTTGAAAAAAAATCTTATGCAGTGACAACTTGTAAAAGTGGGTCTGAAGCTGTAGATGAAGTGAAGCAAAATAGATTTGATATTGTGTTCTTAGATGAAAATATGCCAGGGCTTACGGGGCTGGAAACACTTAATGAAATAAAGGCCATCAGGACAGACCTTCCTGTGATTATGATTACCAAAAGTGAGGAAGAATATATCATGGAAGAAGCGATTGGTTCTAAAATAGCCGACTACCTTATTAAACCTGTCAATCCAAACCAGATTCTCCTAAGTCTAAAGAAAAATCTAGATCATACCCGGCTAGTTTCAGAAAAGACAACACTCAATTACCAACAGGAGTTTAGAAAAATATCTATGGAATTGACTGACGTGGATTCCTTTCAAGAATGGGTAGACTTATATTTGAAATTGATTTATTGGGAATTAGAGTTAGAAAACGTTGAAGATACAGGGATGTTTGAAATTCTTGAATCTCAAAAAAATGAAGCTAACATCGAATTTTGCAAATTTATAGATCAAAATTACCCAGAATGGTTCGATAAAGGTGTTGAAGCTCCTACTCTATCTCACACTCTTTTTAAGTCAAAAATACTACCTGAAATATCAAAGCAACAGCCTACTCTATTAGTCGTAGTTGATAACTTAAGGTACGACCAATGGAAATCTTTTGAGCCTATTATAGCAAATCACTATAAGAAAATTAAAGAGGAACCGTATTATAGTATTCTCCCCACTGCAACACAATATGCGAGAAATGCTATTTTCTCAGGTCTCATGCCTTCCGATATGGAGAAAATTTATCCGGAATATTGGTTGAATGATACAGAGGAAGGAGGAAAAAATAAATATGAAGAGGAACTTCTCAGAGCTCAACTAAAACGCCTTGGAAAAGATTATAAAACTCAATACCACAAAATAACCAATGTTGCTAAAGGAAGAAAATTAGCTGATAATTTTAGAAGTCAAAAAGATAACGACCTGATCGTTTTGGTGTATAATTTCGTCGATATGTTATCGCATTCGAAAACAGAATTAGAAGTCATAAAAGAATTGGCTTCTAACGATAAATCGTATAGATCTCTAACTCAAAGTTGGTTCAAAAACTCTCCTTTACTGGATATCATACAACAAGCTCAAAGCTTAGGTTTCAAATTGATTTTGACGACAGATCATGGTACTATCAACGTTAAAAATCCTTCAAAAGTAGTTGGTGATAAAAACACGAGTTTAAACTTAAGATATAAAACAGGAAAAAGTTTAACTTATAATGAAAAGGATGTTGTCGTTGCAAAAGATCCTAAAAAAATACATTTGCCCAGTATCAATATGTCTAGTTCTTTTATTTTTGCAAAAGAAAATTACTTTTTAGCCTATCCTAATAATTTCAACTATTACGTGAATTATTACAGAAACTCCTATCAACACGGAGGAATTTCATTAGAAGAAATGATCATTCCTTTTGCAGTATTAGAACCTAGATAAAAAATATGACTTTCACTTACCGATTAAGCGATATAGAAAGCACTGCTTCTCAAATTTTGAAGTATGTAAAATCTAAAAATATTCTTTTTTCAGGAGAAATGGGCTCCGGGAAAACAACGTTAATCAAAGAACTTGTAAAACAGTCGGGAAGTAAAGACCGTGTTTCCAGCCCAACATTTTCGTTGGTCAACGAATATGAAGGAATAACCAATTCTGTTTATCATTTTGACTTTTATAGAATTGAAGACGAACTAGAAGCTTATGACATGGGTTTTGAAGAATATCTTGACTCCTCTCACCAAGTCTTTATAGAATGGCCTGAGAAAATCCCAAATTTATGGCCACAACACTACAGCTTATTAGAATTTGCAGCTGACGATGAACAAACAAGAACTATTGTATTGACTGAGTTTTAAAAATTAAACGATAGTTTCCGATTAATTTTAATTATTTTTGCCCTAGTAATTATCATAATGAACCAACACTCCTCAAAATCTCCTTTTACAACCTCAGAATTGCTTCCTCAGGAAGAAATGCTAGAAATAAAGCGCTCTAAAGGAGAGCTATTTATAGGTTTACCAAAAGAAACGTCTTACCAAGAAAAACGAGTTTGCCTTACTCCAGATGCTGTGAATGCTCTTACAGCAAATGGCCACCGGGTCCTAATTGAAAGTGGAGCTGGAAACCAAGCCAATTTTAGCGACAAGGATTATAGTGAAGCTGGGGGTGAAATTACTAAAAGCACTCAAAAGGTTTTTGCATGCCCGATAGTTTTGAAGGTAGCACCTCCCTCTGAAGATGAGCTGGAATTGATGAAGCCTCAATCTATTCTTATTTCAGCATTGCAACTTAAAACCAGAGAAAAATCATATTGTGAAACTTTAGCAAATAAAAGAATCACAGCGTTGGCGTTTGAATTTATAAAGGATCAATTTGGAGGTTATCCCGNAGTAAGAGCTTTAAGCGAAATTGCAGGTACATCTTCCATTTTAATTGCTGCAGAGTATTTATCTAACATGTCTGGCGGCAACGGACTTATGTTTGGAAACATAAGTGGGGTGCCGCCTATAGAAGTGGTTATTCTTGGAGCGGGAACAGTAGGAGAGTTTGCAGCAAAAAGCGCTTTGGGACTGGGTGCGGGTATAAAAGTTTTTGACAGTTCCCTTACCAAATTGCGCTGTTTACAAAATAATGTTGGAAGACCCTTGTTCACCTCCACCCTTCAACCTAAAATTTTACTTAAAGCTCTAAAAAGAGCAGATGTAGTTATTGGAGCCGTAAGAGGACAAAATAGAGCTCCTGTAATTGTGACTGAAGAAATGGTAAAAAAGATGAAGAAAGGAGCGGTTATTATTGATGTGAGTATTGATATGGGAGGATGTGTAGAGTCTTCATCAATAACTACTCACGATCAACCTACTATAGAAAAACACGGAGTGATACATTATTGTGTTCCCAATATACCTTCACGATATTCTAGAACAGCCTCGCTATCTCTCAGCAATATTTTCACTCCTTACTTGCTTCATATTGGTGAAGAAGGAGGCTTAGAACACACTTTAAGAACAGATGCAGGCCTCAGGAATGGTTTGTATTTTTATCATGGGATTCTTACCAATAAATCAGTGGCAGATTGGTTCGATCTGAATCACAGAGACCCTAATTTACTTATTTTCTAAATTTATTTTATGAAATTTATTCATAGACTCGGCTATTATTTATCAGGATTTGTTGTTGGTATTATCATGCTGATGTTTTTCTTAGGTGGNAAAAANACATCCTGCGANTGGGGCTTGGATTCCAGNGTTTTAAAAAATATTCGGATTAAAGATCGNGTCGTTACTGATGAAGCTTTAGAGTTTTTTAATCAGAAAAAAATAGANACATCTGCTATCTCCTATATTTTGAAGTCTGGAGATGTTAACTTTAAAGAAAGTANTATTGAAGCAAAGCCTTGTAAAATTTATCAAATTGAAGGTGAAATNAATGANGAAAGATTAGGTTTNATTTTTGAAAACTGCGACTCTATAGCCACCTTAAAAAGCATCTTTAATTTAAAGTNATTTAGTTTTTTTATGTAAANTTTTATTTTATGTTTGTTTGTATAATCTAAATCTAGAATGAAAAGAATCATAATCGATTACAAAAAACTTACCCCAGAAATTCTATCCTTATTAGTTCAAAAGTATCCTGATGGATATGATGACAGAGATGTTTTAGTCTTTAAAAACTCTAAAAAGCAAACTGTAGAGGCTGTTGAAGTCAAAACAAAAGACACCNTATATTTGGTAAAAATAAGTACAAGGTTGGAANATACCATGACAAAATTTGATGTGGAGGATTATNAAGATGAAGAAATGGAGATGAATTTTGTTGATTTACCTCAGAAAGGAGAAGATGACGAGAATGAAGATTAAATAATTCATTATCAAAATATTAGAACAATTTAAGCCAGGTTTCCTGGCTTNNATTNTTGACATAATATTAAGAAAATGCNCTATANCNTGGAACTAAATGCCTATATTGAAATTATATTNTAATTAAAATGAAAAAAATATTACTCCTTTTACTGATGATAAATATAGGTTGTCAATCTAATTCTGAAGGAAATAAAGAAAAAGAGAATTCAGAAAAATTTTCCAGAGATCTTCAAGACATTAAAGAAAGTGGAAAATTGAAAGCTTTAACTATTTATTCAGGAACTACTTATTTCTTGTATAAAGGTCGACCGATGGGTTTTGAATATGAACTTTTAGAAAGAATGGCTAAAGACTTGGATGTTGAACTAGAAATGGTGATAGCCAAAGATGAAAATGACTTAATAAAACTTCTTCAAGAAGGGGAGGGTGATCTTATAGCCTATGGATATACCATTACTGAAGACCGGAAAAGAAAAATAAATTTCACAACACCATTATATCTTTCTCACCAAGTTTTAATTCAGAAAAAACCTGAAAACTGGCGGAGAATGAAATTACATGAAATTAAAAATCAATTGGTAACTAATGCCACTGAGTTAATAAATGATACTATATCCGTAAAGCGAAACTCTTCTTATGCTTCGAGAATTGAGAACTTATCTAGTGAACTAGGAGGCCCTATTATAATTGATACTCTTAAGGGAACTTTATCTACAAATAAGATAATTAAGAAAGTTGTAGATGGAGATATTAAGTTCACTATAGCAGATCAAAACATTGCTTTTATCAACTCTTCCTATTATCCTATATTAGATATCAGCACATCACTAAGTCTGTCTCAGCGTATTGGCTGGGCAGTCCGCAAAAGAGATACTAATTTATTATCCGCCGTTAATCAGTGGCTTGAAAAAGCAAAGAAAACAACAGATTATCATGTTATATATAATAAATATTTCAAAAATAAAAGACTGTATAAAAGCAGAGTCAGAAGTGAATTTTATAGCCTCAATGAAAATAAAATAAGCCCTTATGATGATATCCTAAAAGAAAATGCAGAACGGATAGAATGGGATTGGAGGCTTTTGGCTGCTGTGGCTTATCAGGAGTCTCAATTTAAGCCTAACAGAGATTCTTGGGCAGGTGCTAGCGGTTTAATGCAGATTATGCCTGCTACAGCAAGGGAGCTAGGTATTACAGATCCTTATAATCCAAATCAAAGTTTAAAAGCTGGAGCGACTTATTTAAAACAGATGTTAGAAAGTCATAGCAATGTCAAAGACAGTATACAACAAATTAAGTTTGCGCTAGCGTCTTATAATTGTGGATTATACCATGTAAAAGATGCCCAAAAACTTGCTAAAACCCAAGGTCTGGATCCGTTGATATGGGATGATAATGTAGAGCTTTCCTTGCTCGACCTCAGTTTTCCTGAGTATTACAATAAATCCTTTATAAAATATGGATACGTTCGAGGTGAGGAACCTTATAACTATGTAAAAGAGATTTTTGAAAGGCTTGAGCATTACAAAAGATTTATTGATAATTAATTTCTAATTTGTTGTTTCAAAATTGATTTGAGTTTGGCTTTAATATCCTCGAAGGCATCAGAAAGCATTTGTTCGTGTGTTGGATAGTTAACTGGTCCTCTTGTTAACAGGAAACTCTCATCGTTATTCAAGACTTTTTTGTCACCTTCAAAACTTGCAAATCTATTTTCGAATATAAAAAGACTTTCCAATGGATAATTATTTATTTTTTGATCTGAGATTAAATCAAAGTAATTTACTTCCGCTATAACTTTAACTTCTTTAGATTGTACGGTTTCAAATAAAGTTCCATTAACATTAATGACACTTTCTTCTTTAATTTTATTTCCCTCTTCATCAAAAATAAAATTACCAGCTCTATCTTTTTTATATCTCCAACCGTCAACCACTGCACGTTCTAAAGGAACTTGACGCTCAAGTAATCGTTCTGGAGAAAACTGTATAGAGGTAAAATTGATATCTATTTCAAAATCATATGAAATATCCTCTCTAGGATTCACATGATATTCAGTTCATAAATCATCAAGATCATAGGTGTTAAAATTTAATAATCTATCTTCTAATAAAGCCGGAATGATTTGCTCGGTAGTGTTATATAGAAAAATTAATACAAAATCAATTCCATTGATATATGCATCCCCCTTCAAGTTAGATGCATTCTTATAACCTGGAGCTAGTTTTTCCAATTCCACAAAACTATTATAAGCCAAACGACTGTCAATTTTATCTTCTGAATCTAAAAATCGACTTGC
>JGI1221J13441_10000347_pt1 | contig 21370 bp, 12 predicted proteins | sample LakVidmifraction_4_FD_13441 | JGI IMG/M metagenome (IMG submission 13441) | reverse complement strand
TACGTAGCCCTCAGTCGCGCCGCTGACGTTGTTGGCGTACCTGCACACATCATTACCGACGCCATAAGCAACGGTTCCCTGACAGTTCAGGAGATCAGCGGGTGCCGGTGCGTGGCTGTAACGGATCTGTTCCGGTTCCATGGTGGACTGCTTAAAAACCCAAAAATGCGCCTTGTCATTGAAGCCATGGAACGGAAGGCTGAAGAGCGGGGGGGCGTGAAATGAGCTTCTTAATGTTTCGCCCTGAAATTCCAGACTACGAGAAATTGCGCCGCCGCCAAAGAAATGGCGGAGCCTATGCACTAGAACAACTCATAACAGAAAAGCTGACCAACGGCCCGAAAACACGCACCGCGCTTTTGGCGCTTGGCAAGGCGCAAGAGTTCACACCCGCTGACGTTCGGCATGGTATTGATCGCCTGTGCAAGCAGGGCATAGCCAAACACGATAAGAACAAAAGCGGCGCTATTATCGTGCGGCTGACCAAAGACGGGGAGGCTTGATTATGGATGATCTACAAAGAACGTCCCCCGCCGGGCAGCAAGGGGACACATTCCAAAGCGGGCAATCTCAGTATAGCATTATTGATCAGAAATCAGCCAATAAGCTGCTAAACAATTACCCTTGTTGTTTCCTTGCGCCTAAAAAGAAATACCCCGCTGGCGCTGATGCTATGGACTGGACAAACAACCCGCGCCGCGCTGCTGAATGGCGGGCTGGTACTGGTATCGGCATTATTTGCGGAATGCCCGCGCCCGATGAATGGAGTATTCAGGGGCTTGACGTTGATACGCCACATCCGGCGCTGGCCGCTGACCTGCTGGATTTCATCCGGCCACTGCTGGCAAAGCGTACCGGCGAAAAGCTGATAAGAGTAGGTAACGCGCCTAAATTTCTGATTCCGTACAAAACGAGAGCGCCACAAAGTAAACAGCTATCGCCTGAAGTCTACCCGATTGCGGAAGATGGCAAAGTTGACACCCGCCGCGAGGTGAAAAATCAGATTGAGATTCTGGGCAAAGGGCAACAATTCGTTGCCTACCAGATCCACCCAGACACCGGCCAGCCGTATCAATGGAATGATATTAACGGTGACAACAGCAAAACATTGTCGGAAGTATGCCCCTCCGATCTGGTGGAGCTTACCGCAGACGACATAGATGCTATTTTGCGGGCCTTTGATGAGATTGCACAGCGTCATTGTTTGGTGCCTAAGCCCAAAGCCAAGCCCGAGACGGGAACAGCGCCACACCGGGGGGAGGATGGCCATAAGGTGCCGGACTTGCTCAAGTGGATTCCGAACAATGATGAGGGGTACCACCACTGGTTTAACATCGTATCGGCTGTAAAGCATGAATTAGGCGATGCCGGCCATGCTGACGCATACCACTGGAGCGCCCAGGCACCGAAGCACAAAGACGCCAAGTTTCAAAAAACATGGGACTCAATACAGCGCAGCGAAGGGCGAACCATTGGAACGCTTATTCATTTTGCACGTGAAAACGGCATGAAAGGAGGCCCGCCAGAACAGTCACGATTCACCGCCGACCAACTGGCAAGGCTTACCGCAAGCGCCGACAGCGAACGCGAGAGCAGCCTTTGGCCGGAGCCTGCCGACCTATTCGCTGAACACGTTGTACCTTCTTTTCCAATGGAGATATTACCGGAGCAATTCAGGACACTTGCAGCCGAGAAGTCGGAACAATCCGGTTTTGATGCCGGCGCTTATGGTTTTTGCCTTTTTATGACGGCGGCCAATACTGTAGACCATCGGGCAAGGCTGGATCTGGGGCCATTCAAGGTGCCGGCCTATCAATGGGGCGGCCTAGTTGGTGACTCAGGTACTGCGAAAAGCCCGATATTGAACGACTCCAAACAAGGGGCCGAACATATCGACAAAGCATTACTTGACGAGTCAAACGCAGCCCTGTCTAAGTGGATTAAAGCCTGCCAGAACGCCAAGGGCGACAAGCAAGACCCACCACCAAAGCCGCCATGGAAACAGCGCCATGCCCTGGACACCACCACCGAGGCGCTGGGCTTGTTACTGCAAGACAACCCCGAAGGCGTGAATATGTACCACCACGAAATAACCGAGTTCATTGGCAGGATGGATGCATACAGCGGAAAAGATGGCGGGAAAGACCGTGGCGTTTATCTGCGATCTTATGATGGCGGTTACGTGACTATAAACCGCGCCGGCAAGCCTCAGCCGATTGTTATCGACAATTTCAGCGTGGGCATTTTGGCAGGCATCCAGCCTGAAAAACTGGCCTATTTGTTCAAGCAAAAGGGCGGGGGATCTGACGGACTCTATCAACGGTTTTTGATGTACTGCCTGCAACCGGCCGGCGATGTGAATTACATGGCGAAGGAATCACCATTCACTCAGATGAACAACAACCTATTAATTGAGCGCATCCATAACTGGACAGGGAAAGAGCAGGTCTCTGCAAGGCTTTCTACTCCGGCCAAGCTGATGATGCAGGACTACCACAACAACATACGGAAGCTGGCAACCAGAACGGCAGCCCAAAGGTTCGCAGAACACCTAAACAAGTTCCCTGGCATGTTGGGACGAGCCGCCTTTGCTTTGCATTGCATTCACGCCGCAGCCGACGAGCGACAGCCAGGGGGTGACGTAAGCAAAGAGACAATGACGATGGCCATTAAGTTCATGCGTGTCATGTACCGGCATTCTGAGTCAGTCTACCGCATACTTGATGAGCAGGCGGGAGATGTTCAAGGGCTGGTTGTTGCGGCTGCTGAAGCGATCCTGAGCAAGTCGTGGAAGACATTTAAGCGTGGTGACCTGACAAGGAACGCCACCTACTGGCAAGGAAGCGACAACCGGCAAACAGAAAACGCCATTGATTACCTGGTCGAACTGGGATGGATTGCGGATATAACACCACCACCTATAGCGGGCAAACGGGGCCGGCGCTCCGATGGTGTTTATGCTTCCAACCCGAAAGTATTTGAGCAGTTCAAGGCGCACAGTGAGCGCATTAAATCCCAAAGAGCAGAACGGTATCGTGCGATTCAGGAGGCCGCCTCTTAATTAGTTGTAAAAGTTGTATACGCGTACGAAGTGAAGAATATATATAGGGTGTTCTTATACTTTTCATATCGTACGCGCATACAACTAATTCAACTTATTCAGGCTGGCGGATAACACCGCCAAAGCACTGACCCCGCAGACCGGCTAAGAATTAGTAGCGCACACTTTTAGCAGTCCTCACTCAGTAGACGAAACCCCGAAAGCATAGCCCAGGCACCCAGGCACCCCGGCACGTTGTGTTATTTCGAGAACGCCGGTAATCGACTGGTAACTAGAGTTGATATGTTATAACATAACACTATTGAACTGATCCTAACCCTACCCAAGCGTGGCACCCATGAACGAATCATTGAACGTAGGCAGAACCGGAAAGCGAAACCTGCTACCCAGTAAACAAACACAGCGCGATTACTTGCGCGAACTGCGGGCCGCTGCTGATGCCGGTGATGTTCTGGCCATGGGCCTGCTGGTGGGCCTGGCTAAGCTGGAAGAACACAACGCCGAAGCCAAAGAGCAAGACGACCGCAACCAGCGGGCTGAAGTAGACGAACAAATGAGGCTTGCCACCATCGTTGCCGCCCATGTTCCCGAACACCTATGGCCGTACCTGTCTAAAGAGCTTCGATCCGATGCAGATGCCGTGACCGAGAAAATCCGCGAACTGGCCAAACAGGAAGCCGAAGGATGAAGTTTTCCCAAGAGCTACACCTAAAGCGGGCAACCAATGCCGCCGGGGAGTTCACCGCCCTGGCCTGGGCGTTTGGTGAGCCTGACCGTACTGGCGATGTGATCTTACCCGGCGCGTTTGTAGAGTCGCTGGCAGCTTACGAGAAGAACGGCAACCTTCCGCCCCTGCTGTGGCAACACGACCATAACGAGCCGGTTGGCTCCTGGCTGGAACTGAAAGAAACCGCCGAAGGACTGACCGGAACCGGCAAAGTAGAATTGGCCATAACCAAAGGCGCTGACGCTTACGCGCTGCTGAAGTCCGGCGGGCTTTCCCTGAGCATTGGGTTTACCTCGCAGCCTGGCGACAGCTACGAACAGGACGGAGTGCGGCATTTTACAAAAGTGGATCTGCTGGAGATCAGCTTGGTATCCGTACCGGCTAATCCCCGCGCCTTAATCAGCGAGGTTAAGAGCTTCGCTGACTGCACCAACGCCCGAGAATTTGAAACCCTGGTGCGTGACGCCCTGGGGCTTTCCCGACGCCAAGCGAAGCGGCTCACTTCGGTTGGTTTTCCCGTTCTGACGCATTGTGACGATGTGCAAGCGGATGAAGAAAACGAGCAGGCCATAATCGCCGCACTGAAAGCGGCAACCAACATCATCCGCACAGGTAAATAATCATGTCCGAACAAATCTTGAAAGCAGTAGAAGAACACGCCGCCAGTACCTCCGGCGAATTGAAAGCCATGAAAGAGAACATCACTAAGCTGGACCATCAAATTCTGGACCTTGCCCAAAAGGGCTCAACCCCTCTTGGCTATAGCACCACCACCACCAAGACCGCATCCGCTCAAGTGGTAGAAGACCCAGCCATGCAGGCGATGATCGAACGCAAGAGCCGCAGCGCATCCGTTCCGATGAATATCAGCATCAAATCGCTTGTGGGTGACGTTGGCAACACGACCGGGAATAGCGTTTATCCGCTTCAACCGCAGCGCGGTAACGTGGTAGGCAATGATGTACGCCGCCGCCTATCGCTGATGGACGTACTACCGGCACTCGCTGCAACGTCTGGTAGCTATGAGTTCGTGAGCCTTGACGGATTCACCAACGCCGCAGCCGTTCAAGCGAAGCAAGGCGACACCAAAGCCACACAGGCCATGGCGTTTGAACTGAAAACCGCCACCATTGCCACTATCGCCGCATTGCTGCCAATGTCTGAACAGGTGCTTGCTGACGCTCCTGGCCTGGGTATGTTTATTCAGGACAAGATGGGCCACGCCGCCCTCGACAAGCTGGAAGCCGAGCTAATCGGTGGCGTTGGTGGCATTGGAGCAATCAGCGGCCTGAAAACCGAAGCAACCGCGTTTACGGCTACCGCTACCAACGTGCCTGACGCAATCGGTGAAGCTATCGCAGAGCTGGATGGGAAAGGCTACAGCGCTGGTGTAGTCGTAATGAGTCCCGCTGACTGGCAAACCATCCGCGCCGAACGTGCGACCGATGGCCAGTACGTTGCTGGTGGCTGGGCTGATGGGGCCGCGCCTTCAATCTGGGGAGTTCCGGTTATCACCAGTTCTAGCCTGGCTGCTGGTGAGGTGCTGGTGTTCGACCCGGCGCAAGTGGCGCTGCTGGATCGGCAAAGCCCGCGCTTTGAATTTGGCTATGTTGATGCTGGATTTGCAGAGAATATCATCAACGCCCGCATGGAATTGCGCGCAGGCCTAGCAGTGTTCAGCCCGAGCGCTGTGCTGTCCGTGACCGTCGGCATCTAAAGCAAAGCAGTCTCTCCTGGTGGAGAGCCTTCCGGGCAATCACCCTGACCTGTTACCCGGCGACAGGTACGGGCCGGAAGGCAAACGCCGGGGTTTTAACCTTTCTGGAGCAGTACCCCATGCGCCCCATCTACTACAAGCAAGACAGCGAAGCCTGGCTAATGAAGGCCCAGCCAGTCCCTACAGCCTATTGCGCGGTGATTCATGCCCACGGCAAACAGGTGGCCCGCATACATGGCCGGGAAGTTGACGACCTGGAAGCCCGCGCCAATCGCTTTATAACCCGCTGTGGCCACACTGGCGCAACGTATGAAGTCCGCGCTGTATAGGGGGAGGGGGAAGGTTAAACGTCCAAACCAGCGCCCCTAAAAACCGTTGGGATAGTCTTATTTTATTGCTAACTCACTTGATAACGTTTTCCCTATCGACAGGCGGAAAGTAATAGGCAGGGGGTATATCAGGAATCCACGAGTTTCAGGATCCGGAAACCACAACCTCAGCCACGCTCGGATTTTTTCCCGCCCACACAAACCTGTTAACACTTAACAAGCGGCTGTTAACTCTCGCCAGGCATGGAGCAAGCCGAGAACAACATCCGCAAGGACTTTACACCCAGTGAACGGGTGGAGATTGCGCGGCGGATTGAGGCGGCGTTGGCTGGGCGTAACGGGGTTCGGCGTGACCTAGGCAAACATTTGCCTACCTCGACAGAAGGGAAGTCCACCGACATAGCGGCCAAGTCCGTAGGCTGGTCAGGTGAAACCTATCGCCAGGCCAAGAAGGTAATCGACTCAGGAGATGAGGCGCTAAAGGAATCGGTTGATAGCACCCCGGTCCTGCAATCGCACGCCGGCGCACCAGTAACAGCACCAGGCCCGCCTTTACCGGCGGGTTTTTCTTGGCACGTTTTTTGATTTGGCACTATATGTGCATGACAAGCAAGACTCGTACCATTTCAAAAATCATGCCAGGTTTTATCTGCGGCAACAGGCACGACTTCTTTTGTGGCGCTGTTTTTTGCGTGTCTTCAACGTGACCGGGTGCCAGTACCCTCCTGGCTGTACCACCACTAGGCAGGTGTCGCGACCGCTTGGCAAATCCATGCGAGCGGCTTAAAAAATGGTGCCCGGAGCCGGAATCGAACCGGCACGACCCGAAAGTCTCAAGATTTTAAGTCTTGTGTGTCTACCAATTCCACCATCCGGGCATTTATTTCTACACGATGCACCAGCGATGCACCGACCCCGAAAACCACACGTAAGAATCTGATAAACATAGACTTTTAATCAACCAAAAATTGATTTTAAGTCCTTTTGTTTGAGTTTGAAGTATTCCTGTTGACCATTAATAGCTTTGAAGTTTCAACCTGTTAGGCCATAATAGTCCCTCGTGTGTATGAGTAACTTTGAATTAAAGTGATGCACCAGTGATGCACCAGCGAGATACGGGGACGCCATGACCGATACCAAAAAGCCAGCCAAGCAAACGCTAAACAAGACCAATCTAAACCGGATGGAGGCGACAGACGGAAAGCGCCTTATTGTTTGGGACACCGCAATTCAGGGTTATGGCGTTCGCGTTATGCCGAACGGCAGCAAAACCCTGTTCTTTCAAGCTCGCTTCAAAGGTGAAGTTATCCGTGTCACCATTGGCCGGTTTTCAGGCGAAGCCGCCAGCGCCGAAGCAGGCCGCAAGCGGGCCAAAGGGATCAACGCAGAACTGGCTAATGGTATAGACCCCCGCCCCGAAAAAAAGGCCGCAGAGGCCGCCACGTTTGGCGACATGATGACCGGCTATGTGGATCTGCTGGAATCCAAAGGCAAGAAATCCGCGCGCAACGTGTCTAATCAGATCACCGCAGACATTGAAAAAAAGCAGCGGAAGATCTGGAGCAAGCGGGCTGCTGATGTAGACCTAGACGATTGCATAAAGATCGTTGCCGCTGTTAAGGATGCGGGCAAGCTACGCCAAGCCGACAAGATCCGCTCTTATATTCGTTCAGCCTTTACCGAAGCAATCAAGGCGCGTGGCAATGTGAACGCCCCGGCGAAGTTGCGGAATATGAACATCAAGATGAATCCCGCCCGCGATATGGTAAAGGTGGAAGGATCGAGCCAGGCTAGAACGCGCGCCCTTTCCGTTTCGGAATTTCAGGCGTATTGGGCAAGAGTAAAGGCCCAACCGGAACCCGCCCGCTCACTTGGTATGCTGCACGTCCTAACCGGCGGCCAGCGCATTGTTCAGCTATCCCGCGCCACCCTGCACGACATAGACCGCGACACCCAAACCTTGACCCTGCTGGACTACAAAGGCCGCAGAACCGAACCCCGCCGCCATTCAATCCCATTGCTACCTGACGCGCTGCAATGTATCGAAAACGTAACCGGCGCAGGTGAATTTGTGTTTAGTTGTGATGGCGGGCTGAAGCCTGCCCACGAGCTTTATCTAAACGATCTGGTAAAGCGCATTCAAAAGGATATGGAAACCGCCAAAGAGCTTGAAGGTGGAGCGTTCACCGCTGGCACTATCCGGGCAACCATTGAAACCCGGCTGGCGGCCAAACCTTATCGCGTGAGTTCGGACGTTCTGGCGCAATTACTTAGCCATGGCCTGGGGGGAGTTCAGGCTAGGCATTATCAGCACCACGGCTTTCACGAGGAAAAGTTAGAAGCACTCGAAATGCTGCAACGTATGGTAGAGGGCCAGCCAGAGCCAACGGCGCAGATTATCCCGTTTAACAGGGAGGCGCGGGCGTGAAAATATCAGTTACCGTTTCGGAGCTTTTCAAGCAATCCCATAGTGGCGGCCTTGATCTTGATGAATGGCTGACCTTGGACGAAGCAGGCCAGCTAAAGCAGCGCCTAAGCTACATCGCCGACCGCGCAGGAGCATTAGGCCAGACGATTTACACCGCTGATTTCAAGATGCCCGCAAACGTCATTAGAGATGCCCGATTTCTAAACCAAATGGCCAGTGGCGCGCTGGTGGGGTTGGATAATGGCGATATGTTTACTGCTGCCCGCTTGGCGTTGGATACAGGGCTGCAACTGGAGCGAATCAATAAACTGTTATTTGTTTTTGACCGCCTGCAAATAGTCATAACCCAACGCAAAGGGAGTCAAAAAGGAGGCCAGGCAAAGAAGCGTAGCGAGTGGGCAACGGATCTAGCACAGCATTTAGCCGGGCTAGGAGTGAGCTTTCCGAAAGCATGGGCGTGGATTCCAGAGGATGAAAATTTGCCTTTTGCGCTCAATGAGGACGTGGCCGTTTATCGAAGCGAAGAAGGCCAACGAGTAGTTGCTATTGACGAAGTGACCGGCGGTGAAATTGGATCGCAGTCGCGCTCAAACTTTTTAAAGCGTTATTTCAGCCCCGCCAAGTAAAACGGGACACTAAGTAACTTTGTGTCTGTAACCCTTTGTTTTCATGGCCTTGTTCAAACTCGAATGAGGCTAAATCATGCAAAGCATCGTCCAAAACCAAGTAAACGCCCTACCCTCTGAATCCCTCGTAACCATGCCCCGGCTATGGGATCAAAAAACCCTAGCCGCCTACCTTGGCAAGTCTACCGCATGGTGCGAACGCGCCCGCTGGGCCGGTGATGGTCCCCGATTCCTGAAGCTGGGCCGCCACGTTCGTTACCGCGCCGATGATGTTCTGGCGTGGATCGAAGCAAACGCCCGCACCTGTTCAGGGGAGGCGACAGCATGAGCTTCTCAATATTTCGCCCTGAAATTCCAGACTACGAGAAATTGCGCCGCCGCCAAAAAAACGGCGCTATATATGCGCTAGACCAACTCATAACAGAGAAGTTGACCCGAGGCCCAAAAACACGCGCCTCGCTTGTGGCGCTGGGCAAGGCGCAAGAGTTCACACCCGCTGACGTTCGACATGGTATTGATCGCCTGTGTAAGCAGGGCGTAGCGAAACACGATAAGAACAAAAGCGGCGCTATTATCGTGCGGCTGACCAAAGACGGGGAGGCGTGATTATGGAAGATCTAAAGAATCGCCCCGCCCCGGCGGCAACCGGGAACGAGGGAACAGAGCAAAGCGGACAAGCTCAGTATAGCATTATTGATCAGAAATCAGCCAATAAGCTGCTGACCAATTACCCGTGTTGTTTTCTTGCGCCTAAAAAGAAATACCCCGCTGGCGCTGATGCTATGGACTGGACAAACAACCCGCGCCGCGCCGATGAATGGCGGGCTGGTACTGGTATCGGCATTATTTGCGGAATGCCCGCGCCCGATGAATGGAGCACTCAGGGGCTTGATGTTGATACGCCACATCCGGCGCTGGCTGCTGACCTGCTGGATTTCATCCGGCCACTGCTGGCAAAGCGTACCGGCGAAAAGCTGATAAGAGTGGGTAACGCGCCTAAATTTCTGATTCCGTACAAAACGAGAGCGCCACAAAGTAAACAGCTATCGCCTGAAGTCTACCCGATTGCGGAAGATGGCAAAGTTGACACCCGCCGCGAGGTGAAAAATCAGATTGAGATTCTGGGCAAAGGGCAACAATTCGTTGCCTACCAGATCCACCCAGACACCGGCCAGCCGTATCAATGGAATGATATTAACGGTGACAACAGCAAAACATTGTCGGAAGTATGCCCCTCCGATCTGGTGGAGCTTACCGCAGACGACATAGATGCTATTTTGCGGGCCTTTGATGAGATTGCACAGCGTCATTGTTTGGTGCCTAAGCCCAAAGCCAAGCCCGAGACGGGAACAGCGCCACACCGGGGGGAGGATGGCCATAAGGTGCCGGACTTGCTCAAGTGGATTCCGAACAATGATGAGGGGTACCACCACTGGTTTAACATCGTATCGGCTGTAAAGCATGAATTAGGCGATGCCGGCCATGCTGACGCATACCACTGGAGCGCCCAGGCACCGAAGCACAAAGACGCCAAGTTTCAAAAAACATGGGACTCAATACAGCGCAGCGAAGGGCGAACCATTGGAACGCTTATTCATTTTGCACGTGAAAACGGCATGAAAGGAGGCCCGCCAGAACAGTCACGATTCACCGCCGACCAACTGGCAAGGCTTACCGCAAGCGCCGACAGCGAACGCGAGAGCAGCCTTTGGCCGGAGCCTGCCGACCTATTCGCTGAACACGTTGTACCTTCTTTTCCAATGGAGATATTACCGGAGCAATTCAGGACACTTGCAGCCGAGAAGTCGGAACAATCCGGTTTTGATGCCGGCGCTTATGGTTTTTGCCTTTTTATGACGGCGGCCAATACTGTAGACCATCGGGCAAGGCTGGATCTGGGGCCATTCAAGGTGCCGGCCTATCAATGGGGCGGCCTAGTTGGTGACTCAGGTACTGCGAAAAGCCCGATATTGAACGACTCCAAACAAGGGGCCGAACATATCGACAAAGCATTACTTGACGAGTCAAACGCAGCCCTGTCTAAGTGGATTAAAGCCTGCCAGAACGCCAAGGGCGACAAGCAAGACCCACCACCAAAGCCGCCATGGAAACAGCGCCATGCCCTGGACACCACCACCGAGGCGCTGGGCTTGTTACTGCAAGACAACCCCGAAGGCGTGAATATGTACCACCACGAAATAACCGAGTTCATTGGCAGGATGGATGCATACAGCGGAAAAGATGGCGGGAAAGACCGTGGCGTTTATCTGCGATCTTATGATGGCGGTTACGTGACTATAAACCGCGCCGGCAAGCCTCAGCCGATTGTTATCGACAATTTCAGCGTGGGCATTTTGGCAGGCATCCAGCCTGAAAAACTGGCCTATTTGTTCAAGCAAAAGGGCGGGGGATCTGACGGACTCTATCAACGGTTTTTGATGTACTGCCTGCAACCGGCCGGCGATGTGAATTACATGGCGAAGGAATCACCATTCACTCAGATGAACAACAACCTATTAATTGAGCGCATCCATAACTGGACAGGGAAAGAGCAGGTCTCTGCAAGGCTTTCTACTCCGGCCAAGCTGATGATGCAGGACTACCACAACAACATACGGAAGCTGGCAACCAGAACGGCAGCCCAAAGGTTCGCAGAACACCTAAACAAGTTCCCTGGCATGTTGGGACGAGCCGCCTTTGCTTTGCATTGCATTCACGCCGCAGCCGACGAGCGACAGCCAGGGGGTGACGTAAGCAAAGAGACAATGACGATGGCCATTAAGTTCATGCGTGTCATGTACCGGCATTCTGAGTCAGTCTACCGCATACTTGATGAGCAGGCGGGAGATGTTCAAGGGCTGGTTGTTGCGGCTGCTGAAGCGATCCTGAGCAAGTCGTGGAAGACATTTAAGCGTGGTGACCTGACAAGGAACGCCACCTACTGGCAAGGAAGCGACAACCGGCAAACAGAAAACGCCATTGATTACCTGGTCGAACTGGGATGGATTGCGGATATAACACCACCACCTATAGCGGGCAAACGGGGCCGGCGCTCCGATGGTGTTTATGCTTCCAACCCGAAAGTATTTGAGCAGTTCAAGGCGCACAGTGAGCGCATTAAATCCCAAAGAGCAGAACGGTATCGTGCGATTCAGGAGGCCGCCTCTTAATTAGTTGTAAAAGTTGTATACGCGTACGAAGTGAAGAATATATATAGGGTGTTCTTATACTTTTCATATCGTACGCGCATACAACTAATTCAACTTATTCAGGCTGGCGGATAACACCGCCAAAGCACTGACCCCGCAGACCGGCTAAGAATTAGTAGCGCACACTTTTAGCAGTCCTCACTCAGTAGACGAAACCCCGAAAGCATAGCCCAGGCACCCAGGCACCCCGGCACGTTGTGTTATTTCGAGAACGCCGGTAATCGACTGGTAACTAGAGTTGATATGTTATAACATAACACTATTGAACTGATCCTAACCCTACCCAAGCGTGGCACCCATGAACGAATCATTGAACGTAGGCAGAACCGGAAAGCGAAACCTGCTACCCAGTAAACAAACACAGCGCGATTACTTGCGCGAACTGCGGGCCGCTGCTGATGCCGGTGATGTTCTGGCCATGGGCCTGCTGGTGGGCCTGGCTAAGCTGGAAGAACACAACGCCGAAGCCAAAGAGCAAGACGACCGCAACCAGCGGGCTGAAGTAGACGAACAAATGAGGCTTGCCACCATCGTTGCCGCCCATGTTCCCGAACACCTATGGCCGTACCTGTCTAAAGAGCTTCGATCCGATGCAGATGCCGTGACCGAGAAAATCCGCGAACTGGCCAAACAGGAAGCCGAAGGATGAAGTTTTCCCAAGAGCTACACCTAAAGCGGGCAACCAATGCCGCCGGGGAGTTCACCGCCCTGGCCTGGGCGTTTGGTGAGCCTGACCGTACTGGCGATGTGATCTTACCCGGCGCGTTTGTAGAGTCGCTGGCAGCTTACGAGAAGAACGGCAACCTTCCGCCCCTGCTGTGGCAACACGACCATAACGAGCCGGTTGGCTCCTGGCTGGAACTGAAAGAAACCGCCGAAGGACTGACCGGAACCGGCAAAGTAGAATTGGCCATAACCAAAGGCGCTGACGCTTACGCGCTGCTGAAGTCCGGCGGGCTTTCCCTGAGCATTGGGTTTACCTCGCAGCCTGGCGACAGCTACGAACAGGACGGAGTGCGGCATTTTACAAAAGTGGATCTGCTGGAGATCAGCTTGGTATCCGTACCGGCTAATCCCCGCGCCTTAATCAGCGAGGTTAAGAGCTTCGCTGACTGCACCAACGCCCGAGAATTTGAAACCCTGGTGCGTGACGCCCTGGGGCTTTCCCGACGCCAAGCGAAGCGGCTCACTTCGGTTGGTTTTCCCGTTCTGACGCATTGTGACGATGTGCAAGCGGATGAAGAAAACGAGCAGGCCATAATCGCCGCACTGAAAGCGGCAACCAACATCATCCGCACAGGTAAATAATCATGTCCGAACAAATCTTGAAAGCAGTAGAAGAACACGCCGCCAGTACCTCCGGCGAATTGAAAGCCATGAAAGAGAACATCACTAAGCTGGACCATCAAATTCTGGACCTTGCCCAAAAGGGCTCAACCCCTCTTGGCTATAGCACCACCACCACCAAGACCGCATCCGCTCAAGTGGTAGAAGACCCAGCCATGCAGGCGATGATCGAACGCAAGAGCCGCAGCGCATCCGTTCCGATGAATATCAGCATCAAATCGCTTGTGGGTGACGTTGGCAACACGACCGGGAATAGCGTTTATCCGCTTCAACCGCAGCGCGGTAACGTGGTAGGCAATGATGTACGCCGCCGCCTATCGCTGATGGACGTACTACCGGCACTCGCTGCAACGTCTGGTAGCTATGAGTTCGTGAGCCTTGACGGATTCACCAACGCCGCAGCCGTTCAAGCGAAGCAAGGCGACACCAAAGCCACACAGGCCATGGCGTTTGAACTGAAAACCGCCACCATTGCCACTATCGCCGCATTGCTGCCAATGTCTGAACAGGTGCTTGCTGACGCTCCTGGCCTGGGTATGTTTATTCAGGACAAGATGGGCCACGCCGCCCTCGACAAGCTGGAAGCCGAGCTAATCGGTGGCGTTGGTGGCATTGGAGCAATCAGCGGCCTGAAAACCGAAGCAACCGCGTTTACGGCTACCGCTACCAACGTGCCTGACGCAATCGGTGAAGCTATCGCAGAGCTGGATGGGAAAGGCTACAGCGCTGGTGTAGTCGTAATGAGTCCCGCTGACTGGCAAACCATCCGCGCCGAACGTGCGACCGATGGCCAGTACGTTGCTGGTGGCTGGGCTGATGGGGCCGCGCCTTCAATCTGGGGAGTTCCGGTTATCACCAGTTCTAGCCTGGCTGCTGGTGAGGTGCTGGTGTTCGACCCGGCGCAAGTGGCGCTGCTGGATCGGCAAAGCCCGCGCTTTGAATTTGGCTATGTTGATGCTGGATTTGCAGAGAATATCATCAACGCCCGCATGGAATTGCGCGCAGGCCTAGCAGTGTTCAGCCCGAGCGCTGTGCTGTCCGTGACCGTCGGCATCTAAAGCAAAGCAGTCTCTCCTGGTGGAGAGCCTTCCGGGCAATCACCCTGACCTGTTACCCGGCGACAGGTACGGGCCGGAAGGCAAACGCCGGGGTTTTAACCTTTCTGGAGCAGTACCCCATGCGCCCCATCTACTACAAGCAAGACAGCGAAGCCTGGCTAATGAAGGCCCAGCCAGTCCCTACAGCCTATTGCGCGGTGATTCATGCCCACGGCAAACAGGTGGCCCGCATACATGGCCGGGAAGTTGACGACCTGGAAGCCCGCGCCAATCGCTTTATAACCCGCTGTGGCCACACTGGCGCAACGTATGAAGTCCGCGCTGTATAGGGGGAGGGGGAAGGTTAAACGTCCAAACCAGCGCCCCTAAAAACCGTTGGGATAGTCTTATTTTATTGCTAACTCACTTGATAACGTTTTCCCTATCGACAGGCGGAAAGTAATAGGCAGGGGGTATATCAGGAATCCACGAGTTTCAGGATCCGGAAACCACAACCTCAGCCACGCTCGGATTTTTTCCCGCCCACACAAACCTGTTAACACTTAACAAGCGGCTGTTAACTCTCGCCAGGCATGGAGCAAGCCGAGAACAACATCCGCAAGGACTTTACACCCAGTGAACGGGTGGAGATTGCGCGGCGGATTGAGGCGGCGTTGGCTGGGCGTAACGGGGTTCGGCGTGACCTAGGCAAACATTTGCCTACCTCGACAGAAGGGAAGTCCACCGACATAGCGGCCAAGTCCGTAGGCTGGTCAGGTGAAACCTATCGCCAGGCCAAGAAGGTAATCGACTCAGGAGATGAGGCGCTAAAGGAATCGGTTGATAGCACCCCGGTCCTGCAATCGCACGCCGGCGCACCAGTAACAGCACCAGGCCCGCCTTTACCGGCGGGTTTTTCTTGGCACGTTTTTTGATTTGGCACTATATGTGCATGACAAGCAAGACTCGTACCATTTCAAAAATCATGCCAGGTTTTATCTGCGGCAACAGGCACGACTTCTTTTGTGGCGCTGTTTTTTGCGTGTCTTCAACGTGACCGGGTGCCAGTACCCTCCTGGCTGTACCACCACTAGGCAGGTGTCGCGACCGCTTGGCAAATCCATGCGAGCGGCTTAAAAAATGGTGCCCGGAGCCGGAATCGAACCGGCACGACCCGAAAGTCTCAAGATTTTAAGTCTTGTGTGTCTACCAATTCCACCATCCGGGCATTTATTTCTACACGATGCACCAGCGATGCACCGACCCCGAAAACCACACGTAAGAATCTGATAAACATAGACTTTTAATCAACCAAAAATTGATTTTAAGTCCTTTTGTTTGAGTTTGAAGTATTCCTGTTGACCATTAATAGCTTTGAAGTTTCAACCTGTTAGGCCATAATAGTCCCTCGTGTGTATGAGTAACTTTGAATTAAAGTGATGCACCAGTGATGCACCAGCGAGATACGGGGACGCCATGACCGATACCAAAAAGCCAGCCAAGCAAACGCTAAACAAGACCAATCTAAACCGGATGGAGGCGACAGACGGAAAGCGCCTTATTGTTTGGGACACCGCAATTCAGGGTTATGGCGTTCGCGTTATGCCGAACGGCAGCAAAACCCTGTTCTTTCAAGCTCGCTTCAAAGGTGAAGTTATCCGTGTCACCATTGGCCGGTTTTCAGGCGAAGCCGCCAGCGCCGAAGCAGGCCGCAAGCGGGCCAAAGGGATCAACGCAGAACTGGCTAATGGTATAGACCCCCGCCCCGAAAAAAAGGCCGCAGAGGCCGCCACGTTTGGCGACATGATGACCGGCTATGTGGATCTGCTGGAATCCAAAGGCAAGAAATCCGCGCGCAACGTGTCTAATCAGATCACCGCAGACATTGAAAAAAAGCAGCGGAAGATCTGGAGCAAGCGGGCTGCTGATGTAGACCTAGACGATTGCATAAAGATCGTTGCCGCTGTTAAGGATGCGGGCAAGCTACGCCAAGCCGACAAGATCCGCTCTTATATTCGTTCAGCCTTTACCGAAGCAATCAAGGCGCGTGGCAATGTGAACGCCCCGGCGAAGTTGCGGAATATGAACATCAAGATGAATCCCGCCCGCGATATGGTAAAGGTGGAAGGATCGAGCCAGGCTAGAACGCGCGCCCTTTCCGTTTCGGAATTTCAGGCGTATTGGGCAAGAGTAAAGGCCCAACCGGAACCCGCCCGCTCACTTGGTATGCTGCACGTCCTAACCGGCGGCCAGCGCATTGTTCAGCTATCCCGCGCCACCCTGCACGACATAGACCGCGACACCCAAACCTTGACCCTGCTGGACTACAAAGGCCGCAGAACCGAACCCCGCCGCCATTCAATCCCATTGCTACCTGACGCGCTGCAATGTATCGAAAACGTAACCGGCGCAGGTGAATTTGTGTTTAGTTGTGATGGCGGGCTGAAGCCTGCCCACGAGCTTTATCTAAACGATCTGGTAAAGCGCATTCAAAAGGATATGGAAACCGCCAAAGAGCTTGAAGGTGGAGCGTTCACCGCTGGCACTATCCGGGCAACCATTGAAACCCGGCTGGCGGCCAAACCTTATCGCGTGAGTTCGGACGTTCTGGCGCAATTACTTAGCCATGGCCTGGGGGGAGTTCAGGCTAGGCATTATCAGCACCACGGCTTTCACGAGGAAAAGTTAGAAGCACTCGAAATGCTGCAACGTATGGTAGAGGGCCAGCCAGAGCCAACGGCGCAGATTATCCCGTTTAACAGGGAGGCGCGGGCGTGAAAATATCAGTTACCGTTTCGGAGCTTTTCAAGCAATCCCATAGTGGCGGCCTTGATCTTGATGAATGGCTGACCTTGGACGAAGCAGGCCAGCTAAAGCAGCGCCTAAGCTACATCGCCGACCGCGCAGGAGCATTAGGCCAGACGATTTACACCGCTGATTTCAAGATGCCCGCAAACGTCATTAGAGATGCCCGATTTCTAAACCAAATGGCCAGTGGCGCGCTGGTGGGGTTGGATAATGGCGATATGTTTACTGCTGCCCGCTTGGCGTTGGATACAGGGCTGCAACTGGAGCGAATCAATAAACTGTTATTTGTTTTTGACCGCCTGCAAATAGTCATAACCCAACGCAAAGGGAGTCAAAAAGGAGGCCAGGCAAAGAAGCGTAGCGAGTGGGCAACGGATCTAGCACAGCATTTAGCCGGGCTAGGAGTGAGCTTTCCGAAAGCATGGGCGTGGATTCCAGAGGATGAAAATTTGCCTTTTGCGCTCAATGAGGACGTGGCCGTTTATCGAAGCGAAGAAGGCCAACGAGTAGTTGCTATTGACGAAGTGACCGGCGGTGAAATTGGATCGCAGTCGCGCTCAAACTTTTTAAAGCGTTATTTCAGCCCCGCCAAGTAAAACGGGACACTAAGTAACTTTGTGTCTGTAACCCTTTGTTTTCATGGCCTTGTTCAAACTCGAATGAGGCTAAATCATGCAAAGCATCGTCCAAAACCAAGTAAACGCCCTACCCTCTGAATCCCTCGTAACCATGCCCCGGCTATGGGATCAAAAAACCCTAGCCGCCTACCTTGGCAAGTCTACCGCATGGTGCGAACGCGCCCGCTGGGCCGGTGATGGTCCCCGATTCCTGAAGCTGGGCCGCCACGTTCGTTACCGCGCCGATGATGTTCTGGCGTGGATCGAAGCAAACGCCCGCACCTGTTCAGGGGAGGCGACAGCATGAGCTTCTCAATATTTCGCCCTGAAATTCCAGACTACGAGAAATTGCGCCGCCGCCAAAAAAACGGCGCTATATATGCGCTAGACCAACTCATAACAGAGAAGTTGACCCGAGGCCCAAAAACACGCGCCTCGCTTGTGGCGCTGGGCAAGGCGCAAGAGTTCACACCCGCTGACGTTCGACATGGTATTGATCGCCTGTGTAAGCAGGGCGTAGCGAAACACGATAAGAACAAAAGCGGCGCTATTATCGTGCGGCTGACCAAAGACGGGGAGGCGTGATTATGGAAGATCTAAAGAATCGCCCCGCCCCGGCGGCAACCGGGAACGAGGGAACAGAGCAAAGCGGACAAGCTCAGTATAGCATTATTGATCAGAAATCAGCCAATAAGCTGCTGACCAATTACCCGTGTTGTTTTCTTGCGCCTAAAAAGAAATACCCCGCTGGCGCTGATGCTATGGACTGGACAAACAACCCGCGCCGCGCCGATGAATGGCGGGCTGGTACTGGTATCGGCATTATTTGCGGAATGCCCGCGCCCGATGAATGGAGCACTCAGGGGCTTGATGTTGATACGCCACATCCGGCGCTGGCTGCTGACCTGCTGGATTTCATCCGGCCACTGCTGGCAAAGCGTACCGGCGAAAAGCTGATAAGAGTGGGTAACGCGCCTAAATTTCTGATTCCGTACAAAACGAGAGCGCCACAAAGTAAACAGCTATCGCCTGAAGTCTACCCGATTGCGGAAGATGGCAAAGTTGACACCCGCCGCGATGTGAAAAATCAGATTGAGATTCTGGGCAAAGGGCAACAATTCGTTGCCTACCAGATCCACCCAGACACCGGCCAGCCGTATCAATGGAATGATATTGACGGTGACGACAGCAAAACATTGTCGGAAGTATGCCCCGCCGATCTGGTGGAGCTTACCGCAGACGACATAGAGGCCATTTTGTGGGCCTTTGATGAGATTGCAGAGCGTCATTGTTTGGTGACTAAGCCCAAAGCCAAGCCCGAAACGGGAACAGCGCCACAACCGGGAGAGCATAGCCATAAGGTGCCGGACTTGCTCAAGTGGATTCCGAACAATGATGAGGGTTACAACCACTGGTTTAATATCGTATCGGCTGTAAAGCATGAATTAGGCGATGCGGGCCACGGTGACGCATACCAGTGGAGCGCCCGGGCACCGAAACACGATGACGCCAAGTTTCAAAAAACATGGGACTCAATACAGCGCAGTGAAGGGCGAACCATTGGAACGCTTATTCATTTTGCACGTGAAAACGGCATGAAAGGAGGCCCGCCAGAACAGTCACGATTCACCGTCGACCAACTGGCAAGGCTGACCGCAAGCGCCGACAGCGAACGCGAAAACAGCGGGCCAGAGTTTAACTTGCCGCCGCTACCTGATGAGCTGTATCAACTCCCTGACGGCCTTGGAGCTATTCAGGAGTACATACATGGATCAATGACCTACCCATGCAGAGCAACCGCCGGATGGGCCTCAATAGCCACCCTAGCCGCCTTTGCTCAAACGAAAGTAACGATTGATAGCCGCCAGGGTTTGGGCTTTAACGAGTATTACCTGACGTTGGCAAAAACGGGTTTTGGCAAAGAGGAATTACGCGACCCGCTCAATAAGCTGATAACGGAACTGGGTTTTTCTTCTACGGTATCAGGGGAAAATATACCGGACGTTGTAAGCGCCGCGCCTAGCAGCAAGCAGGGTTTGCACTACCTTATTGAAGCGGCAAAAAACCATTCTGTTTACGTGCAAAGTGATGAGTTTGCCGAGTGGCTGAAAGCGGCTTCCAACGACTCACACAAGCAACAGGCGCTTGCCTACCTGATGGAGATATACAACAGGGCATTGCGGACGATCCACCCAGGCAACGCCGTTACAAATAGATATGAAACAGTACACAACCCGCGTTTAAGTGTGTTCGCCACAACCACGGCGGAATCAGCATTACGGAGTTTATCGCTAGACGATGCCGAGATGGGTGCATACAACCGCTGGGTGATCTATGTAGCGCCCGAAGGTATGCCGGACAAGCGGTATACAGGGCTGGAGTTTAAGCCAAGCCCCGACGCTATAGAGGCCGCCGCTTTTGTCGCAAGGCTTAAGCCTACCCATATCAAGATGACAGCCGGAGGGCTTAAAGAATACATCAATCAAGACCGGACACACGCCGAGCCTATCAAGTTCGCTGATGGCCTGATGGGTGGCCGCCTAAGTGAACAAGCCTTGAAACTGGCGGGGCTGTTCGCATTGTCTGCCAAGCGTACCGAGATCAACGCCGATGATGTGGAACTGGCCTATAAGATCCGGTTGGGGCTATATCGCCGCGCAAGTTCCCTAGTGGAGCAATCTGGAGCCATTAGCGGATCACATGAAACCACAAAAGCATTAGATCAAGTCAGGGAGGTACTGAAGAAGGGCAAGCCCATATATACCAGTACATTGAAAGCGCGCAGCCGGGCTTATAAGGCGCTCCACATCAACGAGCAGAACGCTGTAATCAGAACGCTGATTGAACAAGGCGATGCCGAGTACCTACCCGACAGCAAAAAAATCATTGTTATGCGGCAATAGTTCCAGTCACCCCGTTAGCCTCGCTTTTTGCGGGGCTTTTTTATACGTTTTTATACGTTTTTATACACTTTTGTCTAAAAGCTGTAAGCGTTGCAGCGCAAGGGCTGTAGAGGTGTTATTACTGTTATTTAGACACTTATACAGACACACACATACACCCCTCTTTGTGGAGCGCAATCACCCCCCGCGTGTGCCTCTTTTGTATAAAACGTATAAAAGCCCTGCAGCCCTTGCGGGGCGTGGCTTTGCGGGTTTATACACCCTGTATAAAAGTGTCTAAAACGTATAAAAATCGGATGCCGCATTATCATTTTAAGAGCCACCACTTTTGGGCTGTCCCCACTCAGTAGACGAAGACCGAAATGTTACGTTATAACATAGCTGTAAATTCCCGCCTTTTTTTACCCAGTACCCTCACTGACAACTATGGCGGCCATGTTAACCGCCACACCCCCTTGCTGTGCGCATCTTAGAGTTGTATAAGCCTTTTCAACGTGCCATAATACGTACCATAAACAGGCTAGATACAACGGGTATACAGCGAGATATGACCACACAAGC
>JGI1221J13441_10000346_pt1 | contig 21387 bp, 19 predicted proteins | sample LakVidmifraction_4_FD_13441 | JGI IMG/M metagenome (IMG submission 13441) | reverse complement strand
AAGCTAAATTAAACTTAAAAGCATTGGAGCACCTTTTTGACAAAGTTGATTAAAACGCAGCCGCAACTACTTAAATGTGAGCAAACCGAGCAAGGTTTTCAATTAAGTTTATTTGTACCCAAGGATTTAGATTACTTTAATGGCCATTTTAAAGACGGCCCTATTTTAGCCGGCGTAGTGCAGCTAGATTGGGCGGTTGCTGCAATTTGTAAGCAGTATGATATTCAACTCGCAGTAAAAAATGTCGAAGTGCTAAAGTTTCAGGTGGTGATTACGCCGGGCCTTACTATGGTATTAGCCATAGAGCAAAAAGCGCTTAATAAGTATGTGTTTTCTTATCGCTCGGCTAAGGGACAACACGCGTCTGGGCGGATTTTTTTTGAAAGTGTTGCTTAAATGAATAAGTTTTGTATTGTTATTCCAAACTACAATCATACCTCAGTGATAGCGGCGGTATTAACCAGCCTAGCTGAATATAACTTACCAATTATTATGGTAGATGATGCAAGTAATGAGGCAGCTAAAGCAGTGTTTTCTGCACTTACACAGCAGCATCCGTTACTTACCATTGTTACCCATGAGCACAACCAAGGTAAAGGTGGGGCGGTACAAAGCGGTTTGCATTATGCGTATCAGCAAGGGTATTCCCATGCTATTCAAGTTGATGCCGACGGCCAACATAATTTGGCCGATTTAGCGCAGCTTTTGCGCCTGTCAAACGCAAATCCACAGGCATTAGTAAGCTGTTGCCCAATATACGACGCTTCAGTGCCTAAGCATCGCTATTTAGCTCGATACTTAACCCATGTGTGGGTATGGATTGAAACCCTTAGTTTTGAAATTGTTGACTCTATGTGTGGCTTTAGAGTGTATCCGCTGGGAGCCTGCGAAAAACTGTTAAAAGAAGTTAAGCTGGGCAAGCGGATGGACTTTGATCCTGAAATATTAGTGCGTTTATATTGGCGTAATGTGCCGTTTATATTTTTACCTAGCCAAGTGATCTATCCAGAAAATGGGCTTTCTCACTTTCAGCCATTGCACGACAACGTGCGTATATCTTGGCTACATACGCGATTATTTTTTGGTATGTTAGTGCGCTCGCCTTGGCTTATAGCACACAAATTAAAGAGACGTTATGGCCGTTAAACATTGGTCTAAAATGCAAGAGCGCGGTAATTATTTAGGCATTCAAACTCTGCTATTTACACATAAAATACTGGGTCGCAAAGGGCTGTGGCTAATTTTATTTCCGGTGGTGGTGTATCTCTTTATTACTGGTAGGGTTGCCCGTGCTGCTTCAAAACAGTTTTTACAGCAAGTTAATTTGTACACCGGCACTGGGCAAAGCGTGACACTTAAGCAGCAACTAAAACACTTTTGTAGTTTTGCCGACAGCGCCTTTGATAAAATAGATGGTTGGCTTGGGCGTATTAGCTTAAGTGATATTGAATATACCAACGAGCATTTATTTAGCCAATTAAATGAGCAACGCCAAGGGGCTATTTTTATTGGCTCGCATTTGGGTAATTTAGAAGTGTGCCGAGCGCTTAGCCAACATCGCAGTGGCAAAGTTATTAACGTGCTGGTGTTTACTCACCATGCAGTTGAATTTAATAAAATGCTGAAGAAAATTAATCCCGACGTAGTGGTTAACTTAATTCAAGTAACTGACTTAGGCCCAGGTTTAGCTATTTTATTGAAAGAAAAAATTGAGCAAGGCGAAATTATTGTTATTGTTGGCGATCGCACCAGTACCACCACTGCCGCGCGCTCTGTACAAGTGCCTTTTTTAGACAAGCCAGCCCCGTTTTCTCAAGGACCTTTTATTTTAGCGGCATTACTTGATTGCCCAGTTTATTTTTTGTTTTGTTTAAAAGATAAGAAAATCAATAAGTACCACGTAATATTTGAGCAATACAGCAATAGCTTAAAAATGCCACGCACCCAACGACACGCAATTTTAAACCAAGTAATTACAGACTATGCGCAGCGTTTAGGTCACTATGCTGCGCAATATCCTTATCAATGGTTTAATTTTTACGATTTTTGGCAAAATGATCAGCAAGTCGCCCGCGATCAAGCAAAGGAGAAATAGAAGTGCCAGTTCAAAACACACAGCTTTTTGGTCAGCAGCGATTATCAATCGAAAACATTGTTGATATTGCACATAACCACACCCAAGTGCAAATTAGTGGTTGCAGCGAATTTAGTAGCAAAATTAATAGTGCGCTGAGTTTTTTAGATACATTATTAAAAGAAGACGGCGTTATTTACGGTGTAACGACTGGTTATGGCGACTCAGTAACCGTAGCAGTACCATTAAATTTAGTAGATGAACTACCCCTACATTTAACGCGATTTCATGGATGTGGACTAGGCGACGTATTTAATAAAGTACAAGGACGAGCAATTTTAGCCACGCGGCTTACGTCTTTATCGCAAGGCTACTCGGGTATTAGCTGGGAAATGCTGAATTTACTGCGCGACTACTTAAATCACGATATTGTACCGGTTATTCCTCAAGAGGGATCGGTAGGTGCCAGTGGCGACTTAACGCCATTATCTTATGTTGCTGGTGCTATGATAGGCGAGCGCGACGTATATTATAAAGACACCGTACGTAATAGCTTAGCGGTAATGCAAGAAGTGGGTTTAACGCCGCTCGTGCTGCGCCCAAAAGAAGGCCTTGCAATAATGAATGGCACCGCTGTAATGACTGCATTAGCCTGCTTAGCCTTCGACAGAGCCAATTATTTAGCCAAATTAGCCAGTCGTATTACCGCCATTGCTAGCTTAGCGCTCAAAGGAAATAGCCATCATTTTGATGAAATTTTATTTTCGGTAAAACCTCACCCAGGGCAGCAGCAAATAGCACGTTGGATCAGAGATGATTTAAATCATCACGACCATCCACGTAATGCCGACCGCCTGCAAGATCGCTACTCAATTCGCTGTGCACCGCATGTTATTGGTGTGCTGCAAGACAGCTTGCCGTTTTTTAGGCAAATGATCGAAAACGAATTAAACTCAGCCAACGACAACCCAATTATTGATGGCGAAGGGGAGCATGTACTGCACGGCGGGCATTTTTATGGCGGCCACATTGCCATGGCAATGGACAGCATGAAAACCGCAGTAGCTAACTTAGCTGATTTAGCCGATCGACAAATAGCCTCATTGGTTGATACTAAATATAACAATGGTTTGGCGTCTAATTTATCCGACAGTGCCCCTGAGCGTCGTTATATAAATCATGGTTTTAAAGCAGTACAAATTGGGGCCAGTGCTTATACGGCTGAAGCATTAAAATTAACTATGCCTGCCAGTGTGTTTTCGCGCTCTACTGAGTGCCACAATCAAGACAAAGTAAGTATGGGTACCATAGCCTCGCGCGATTGTTTACGTATTTTACAGCTTACCGAGCAAGTGATGGCCAGTACCTTATTAGCCGCTATTCAAGGGTTAAGGCTGCGAATTAAACAAGGCGAATTAGAATTTACGAGTTTAACTGACGATATGCAGCATATGTATAGCGATATAACAGGTTACTTTGAAAACCTGACCGAAGACAGACCAATGGAAGCGGTGCTAAGACAAACTATTAGCTATATTCAAAGCAAACGCTGGGCGCTTTATGAATAATAAAGGCGCATTACTTTCGCACAGCGTAGAAATAGAAATCCCTTTTCATGATTGCGATCCAATGAATGTAGTGTGGCATGGTAATTACCCACGCTATTTAGAAATTGCTCGTTGTGAGTTACTCAGAATATTTGACTACGACTACCTGCAAATGAAAGACTCTGGATTTGCGTGGCCCATTGTTGATATGCAAATTAAATACGTAGCATCAGCTGTATTTACACAAAAAATTAAAGTGGCAGCGTATTTAAAAGAGTATGAAAACCGCTTACGTATTGATTATGTTATTACCGATGCAATCAGTAATAAGCGCATTACCAAGGCGTCCACTACACAAGTGGCGGTAGAAATTAGCTCCAAAGAAATGCAATTTGTTTCACCCCCAATACTTTATGAAAAACTAGCCCCTTTTTTAAAGTAGCTGGCAATTAAAGGAGAAGGAATGACAATGTTTAAATTATTTATAACCAGCGTATTGCTGCTATTTTGTAGTGCATTGCAAGCAAACACTGTATCGCAGGTAAATACCANATTAAAGGCTGATANAGTAACGGGTGAGTTTAAACAATATAAACAACTTGCTGGTTTTGCATCGCCGTTCGTCTCCTCTGGAGTGTTTTCTCTAAATGCCAAAAAGCTAGTATGGCAAGTAGAACAACCGGTAAAAAGCGCATTGATTGTAGAAAATGGCCAGGTATTGGTTGAAAATGCTAAAGGGGAGTTTGTACCACAGCCAGGCAGTGAGCAGTTTGTAGGGCTTTTAACTGACTTACTCAGTGTAGATATGAGCGCCCTTGCAACACGCTTTAGTATAAAAGCGCAAAACAATTGCCTGCAACTAACCCCAAAAGAAGCGTTGTTACAGCAATTATTTAGCCACTTTACTTTGTGTGAAAGTGATAAAACAGTACACAGCATCATCCTTTATGAGCATTCAGGTAGTAAAACAACTATTGAGTTTAGTTACCCTGAGCAGCCTTAACGGCTCAATCGTTTAAATAGTTAATTAATGGAATAGTGGATTGAAGAAACGAATTGGCATTGTTTTTATTTGGTTTAGTGGTTTAATTTTGCTTTTAACCAGTATATTTTGGCTGACTAAACCTACATTTAGTGCTGATATGTTTAGTTTGCTGCCAAAATCGCATTCTCAATTAGCTTATGGCGAACAGCTGTTTTTTGAAAAAAATGCCCACCGTGTGGTGTTTTCATTTGCTGGTGAGCAAAAAAATAACGCCCACGATGAATTTAACAATTGGCTTGAGCAGCAAGGTATAACAAGCACATTTAATTTTCCCTCTATAAACGCTTTAACAACCACATTTGCGCCTTATAAATATGCACTATTAAGTAAGCCCTATAAGCAAAAAATAGCAGACAAAGCCAGCTTTGAGCAGTTTTACCTGCAGCAATTAAATCAGTTAGGATCGCCATTTGTTAGTGCTACATTAAGTACTGATATTAGTTTAAGTTTAGCTGGCTTTATTAGCGAAAACTTAAGCCAAAGCCAAGTTTTTACTATTAAACAAAACCGCCTCACTCGCCAGTATGAGGGGGTTGAATATGCAATGCTTTTTGCCACACTGCCAGAGCCAAACTTGAGCATTAATAATGCAATTAGCTTAGCTGCTAAAATTAAAACGCAAATAAACACTCTAAGTAAAGCGTACCCAAATACCACTATTTCTTATTCAGGGGTGCTGTTTCATACGGCTGAAAATGCCCAACAAGCAAAATACGAAATGAGTTTGTTTGGTGGCATTAGCCTAATGGCACTAATGGTAATGGTGTTTTGGGTATTTAGGGCGCTTAGCAGTATTTTATTAGCGAGCTTTACAGTGCTTAGCGCATTAATGGGCGGCGCTATTGTTATGTTATTGGTGTTTAACAGCATTCACTTATTAACCTTGGTATTTGCCGTAACCTTAATAGGCATTGCTATTGATTACGCCTTTCATGGCATGACCGATTTAGCCAAAGTAGCAAATGAAACTGCACAGCAAGCCTCTTCTAACGGCTATAGCAAAGGGGTGAAATCGGCGTTATTACTCTCTTTTATTACGACCGCATTAGGCTACAGCTGCTTATTAGGTGCACCGTTAACCTTATTAGCGCAAGTGGCTGTGTTTGTTATAGCTGGCTTATTTAGTGCATGGTTGTTTACTGTGTTAATTTTACCATTTTGGCAGCAAACACTGCGTGTATCGACATCGAGTTTATTACTCAGTAAAAAAATAACGCGGGTGTTTTTGTACTGTAATAAAATAAAAAAACCACTGTTTATTGCGCTAAGTATAGTGCTTGCAAGCTTATTGATATTAAAACCGATTGAGTTTAATGATGATATTAGATTGCTTAATGCCAGCTCTGAGCAGCTAATGGCAAGTGAAAAAAAACACTTAACTTTACTGGATCAATGGCGCAGCCATATAGTATTTATTATTGGCGACAATGCACAACACGTGTTACAAAAACAACAGCGGTTAGTTAGCAATTTAACCGCGAGTAACCCGCATATTAAACACAATGCCATTAACCGATGGCTGCCTAGTATTGAGCAGCAAAAAAATAATTTAGCGGTGTTTAATCAAGCTAAAAAAAGTGGTGTATTTGCACTAAGCGAGCAATTAACTGGGCGGCAATTAAGTAGCGGCCCCGCGCAATTTATTACCTATAACGCATTATTAAATAGCGATTTTAAACCCTTATTGTTAGCGCAAATGCATGTTGAGCCGCAGCAAGCCATAACCTGGATGACAATTACCAATATTAATACACAGAGCTTAAGCGCCGCGCTTTTAGAAGATGATGGCTTATTGCTATATAATAAACCGCAGCAAATTAGTGCGTTATTAAGCGATTACCGAGCATACTTATTGTTAAGTTTAGTGCTTGCAGGGGCCATTAGTTGGTTACTTTTTAGTTGGCGTTTTGGCGTAAAAATTGCCACTTTACAACTGTTAAGCTTGTTATTAGTGGTTGTTAGCATGCTGTGGGTGTGTAATGCAATTCAAGGCAGCCTGTCGTTATTTAACATGTTGGGCGCGTTGCTAGTGGTAGCCTTAGCTATTGACTACCTTGTTTTTTATCAAATAAATAAGTTACAGCCAAAAAATATATTGGCAATTAGTTTATCTGCAGCGTCTTCTATGTGGGTGTTTGGTATGTTAAGTGCCTCAAGCACCCCTGCTATTTTTAGTTTTGGACTTACCGTAATGGTAGGGATTTTAGCGGTATATATTTTATCGCCGCTGAGTGTATTACCCTCGCAAAAGGAAGGATAAAGTGAATAACCCTGAGCAGTTTGATGTTGTTGTAATTGGTGCGGGCCCCTCTGGCGCACTTGCAAGTAGCCTTTTAGTGCAAAAAGGCTGGCGAGTATTAGTACTTGAGCAACAGATTTTTCCGCGCTTTACTATAGGTGAGAGCTTGTTACCGCAATGTATGGAGTATTTGGCCGACGCTAATTTAGTCGCTCCATTGCATGAACACGCTGCTAGTTTGGGGTTTCAGTTTAAAAACGGCGCTGCGTTTCATCGAGCGGGTGAAAATACCGCTATTAATTTTACCGAAAAATCATCACCAGGGCCAGGTACTACTTATCAAGTGAAAAGAGGGCTGTTTGATAAATTACTAGCCGATAATGCACAGCTGCAAGGGGCTGTTATTCGTTATCAGCACAGTGTTAAAGACTACAAGGTTACTGATGTTTTTGAAAACAGTTCCGATAAAGGTAATACCAATAAAGATAGTACCGATAAAAATGGTGGTGCAACCTTATTAGTACACGACGCGCAGCAGCAGCCTTACCAAGTTCAAGCACGCTTTGTGTTAGATGCCAGCGGTTTTGGCCGAGTATTACCTAAACTACTAAACTTAGAGTTACCTTCTAACTTTCCGGTACGCAGTGCTTATTTTAGCCACTTTGTAGATAATATTAGCGATGAAAATTTTGATCGTAATAAAATCCTCATTACCGTACACCCAGAGCACCGAGATATATGGTATTGGCTAATTCCCTTTAGTGATGGCACCGCAAGTATTGGTGTTGTAGCAGAGTCTGAGCGTTTTAATGACGACGAAGCAGAGGTAATGTTAAATCGCTTTTTAGAGCAAGATCCACATTTAAAAGCACTGCTAGCTAAACGCGAATTAATTGGGCCAGCTCGCAGCATAACAGGCTACTCCTCTAATGTGAGTAAGCTGTATGGACAGCACTTTGCGCTATTAGGCAATGCGGGAGAGTTTTTAGATCCGGTGTTTTCATCAGGAGTAACCATTGCGCTTAAATCAGCAAGTTTAATTGCCCCTTTGGTCGATCAGTATTTAAAAGGTGAGACGATTGACTTTGAGCAGCATTATGCAAAACCGCTACAAGCGGGAGTTAACTGTTTTAGAACTTTTGTTACAGGCTGGTACGATACGCGCTTTCAAGACGTAATATTTCATACAGAGCAAAACAAACAAGTGCGAGAAATGATCAGTGCAATTTTAGCCGGATACGCATGGGACACGAGTAACCCATTTGTTGCACAAAGTGAGCGCCGCTTAAATGTGCTAGCTCAGCTGTGCCGAACCTAATATGTTGAAATTAATATGCTTAAACTAATACTCCAGCGTGCTTTGATATTGCTAACCTGCATAGTGCTGTCAGCCTGTGCGAGTCAGTTTAGTTCCAGTGCAGCTATAAGCATAGCACCTGCGGCTAGCCTAAATTTAAATAGCATGGCGCCATCAATGTATGGCCGCTCTTGGCAACAAGTGTTATTTATTACCACTGGGCAAGAGCAGCATACCTTGTTATCGCAATTGGCGGTTAATGAGGCGGGAGGGGTCAAGTTGCTGATGATGACCAGCCAGGGCTTTCCAATTGTAGAGCTTGAAAAATCACCCAAAGAGCCAATTAAAGCTAAAAAAATGCTTGTAGGCGTCGATATAAATCCTGCTTATGTATTGGCCGACATTGCCTTAGTACATTGGCCTGTTGCGTTTATAAATGAGCAGCTGAGCGGCGCACTGGTGGAGCAAGTAGGCACACACAGACAAGTACTACAAAATCATAAAACCCTGATCACCATTGACTATAACGATGATGCAATTACGCTGCATAATATTGTACGTGATTATAAAATAATATTTAAAAAGGTAACTCAGTGACATATTGGCTAAATAACTTAGGTATTGTTAGTGCGATGGGAGTAGGCCCGCAGGCAACTCTCGATAGCTTAAACAGTTATAACTCTGCAACGCCTATATTAACTCTAAATTCTACACTTAGCGCGCAACAACAGCCGTTATATGTTGGCCAAGTAACCTCGGTTGCGTTGGCGCAAAAAAAACGTATAAATACCTTTATTGATATGTGTTTAGCGCAACTACAAACAACTATTGAGCAATTTTCGCATATCGATAAATCCCGTATTGCGGTGGTGTTAGGCACGAGTACTTCGGGTATTGCAGATGGTGAACGGGCTCGTGCTCATTTTGAACACACAGCGCAATGGCCAAATGACTTTCATTATTATGACCAAGAACTTGCCACCCCAGCACACTATATTGCGCAAAAGCTTGATGCAAAGGGACCCTGTTATAGTATTTCTACAGCCTGTACATCAAGCGCAAAAGCATTACTAAGTGCCCGCGCACTGCTAAAAGCTGATATGGCCGATGTTGTTATATGCGGTGGCGTTGACACCCTATGCCAACTTACTCTCAATGGTTTTGATTCGTTAGCGTCGTTAAGTAGCGGAGTTTGCCAGCCGTTTTCAAGTAACCGAGACGGCATTAATATTGGTGAAGGCGCAGCATTATTTGTAATGAGTAAAGGCGTAAGCGCAATTACAGATAAAGCAATTGCACTGTACGGTGGCGGCGAAAGCTCTGATGCACATCATATTTCAGCGCCCGATCCCAATGGTATGGGCGCGCAATCTGCAATGCAAAAAGCACTAAAACAAGCGCAATTAGCTGCCCATGAAATTGACTACATAAATGCACACGGTACCGCAACGCTAAAAAATGATGAAATGGAGGCACTTGCAATTAATCGTGTGTTTGGCAACAATACGCCACTTAGCTCAAGCAAGCACTTAACTGGGCATACCTTAGGAGCTGCAGGCGCAATTGAAGCCGCGCTATGCTGGCTACTTCTTAAAGAGCAAGGCCAGTATGCATTGCCGTATAACGTATTATCAACAGGCGGTAACTTGGCCGATGTAAAAATAATAAAACAAGCATTTAAGCCCAAATTGCGTTACTGCTTGTCAAACTCATTTGCCTTTGGTGGCAATAACGCCAGTTTAATTTTAGGTATTGCCAATGAATGAGCTGAGCAGTAATCATTACGCAATTGAGCAGTTGCTTGCCCACGACGCACCAATGATTTTAATTGACACTTTAACGCATTATAGCGCCGAGAGTGCGCGTTGCCAGGTAACGATTACACCGCAAAGTGCGTTTTATAATGCCGATATTGCCGGTGTACCCAGTTATATTGGGGTTGAGTATATGGCGCAGTCAATAGCCGCTTACGCAGGCGCATTAGCAAACGATGCAAATGAGCCTCCTAAAATAGGCTTTTTAATTGGTACGCGTAAATATCAAACCCATCAAGCGTGTTTTAAAGTTAATAGTAGTTTAACTATTAAAGTGCATAAGCTATATCAAGAAGAGTCGGGATTGAGTGTGTTTGAATGCCAAATAATCCACGGCGATACATTAGCATGTGAAGCAAAAATTAATGTTTTTCAGCCCGAAAATCCGCTGGAATTTATAAGAGATAATCAATGACAAAACGAATTTTAGTCACAGGTTCAAGCCGTGGCATAGGCAGGGCTATTGCGCTTAAATTAGCATCCCAAGGGTATGACATTACAGTGCATTGTAAAAGTGGTGTGGCAGATGCACAAGCAACTTGCGCAGCAATACAGGCATTAGGCCAAGCTACTAGCTTATTACAATTTGATGTATGCGACAGAGCCGCCGCCAAAGCACAAATAGAGCAAGACATAGCCCAGCATGGTGCTTATTATGGCGTGGTATGTAACGCAGGTATTACCAATGATATGGCGTTTCCGGCTATGCAAGGCGAGGACTGGGATTGTGTTATTCGTACCGGGCTTGATGGCTTTTATAATGTGGTGCACCCCACGGTAATGCCTATGGTGCAAAACCGTAAAGGTGGGCGTATTGTAACCATGGCTTCTGTATCGGGCATTGCCGGTAACCGTGGGCAAGTAAATTACAGTGCAGCAAAAGCCGGTATTATTGGCGCTACAAAAGCGTTGTCGTTAGAGTTGGCTAAGCGAAAAATAACCGTAAACTGCGTTGCACCTGGGTTAATAGAAACCGCAATGACTGACGAGTTACCGGTAGACGAAATGCTAAAAATGATCCCGCTTAAGCGTATGGGCACAGTAGAGGAAGTTGCGGGTACTGTGGCATTTTTAATCTCAGATGATGCGGCCTACATTACCCGCCAAGTCATTTCAGTTAACGGTGGTATGGTGTAATGAAACGCGTTGTAGTGACAGGTATGTCGGTGATCACCGCACTTGGCGATGAATGGTCGGTATTTAAACAAGCACTGATCAGAGGCGAAAATGCAGTGACCACTATGCCACAGTGGGACAAAGCACCAGAGCTTAATACGCGTTTAGCGGCGCCGGTTACTCATTTTGAGCGACCGAGTCATTATAAACGTAAACAAATACGCTCAATGGGGCGAGTGGCGCTTATGTCAACACGCGCTACAGAGTGCGCGTTAGAGCAAGCCCAGTTACTCAATCATAGTAGCTTAACCGATGGCTCTACGGGGGTTTCTTATGGTTCATCTATAGGGTCAACCCCGCCGTTACTCGCGTTTGCTAATATGATGGAGTCGGGCTCTATGTCTGGGGTAACAGCCACTAGTTATATTCAAATGATGGCGCATACTGCTCCGGTTAATGTTGGAGTGTTTTTTGGCTTAAAAGGGCGAGTGATCACCACAAGCTCAGCTTGTACCTCAGGCTCACAAGGTATTGGTTATGCCTATGAAGCAATAAAATTTGGTCGTCAAAAGGTGATGGTTGCTGGTGGTGCAGAGGAGTTATGTATTACCGAAGCCGCAGTATTTGATACCTTATATGCTACCAGCACAAAAAACGACACACCCAAGTTAACCCCCAGGCCATTTGATAAAGACCGTGATGGATTAGTGATTGGCGAAGGTGCTGGCACACTGATTTTAGAAGAGTATGAACACGCAAAAGCGCGCGGTGCCACTATACTGGCAGAGGTGGTTGGTTTTGGTTGTAATAGTGATGGTGAGCATGTTACTCAACCTACCTCTAAAACAATGCAAATAGCGATTGAACAAGCCCTACACGATGCAAATTTAACCGCCCAGCAAATTGGTTATGTAAGTGCGCATGGCACCTCAACCGATCGAGGCGATATAGCAGAGTCGCATGCCACTTTTAACGCATTAGGGGCAAAACCCATTAGCTCTTTAAAAAGTTATTTAGGCCACACTTTGGGCGCATGCGGTGCTATTGAAGCGTGGGCGACGATTAGTATGATGAATGATAACTGGTTTGCCCCCACAATAAACCTCACCGAGGTGGATAACGAGTGCGCTCAACTTGACTACATAACAGAGCAAGGGCGAGAAATTAACACCGATTATGTAATGAGTAATAACTTTGCTTTTGGCGGTATTAATACCTCTTTAATATTTAAACGCTATAAAACAGATTAAACCATGCAAAAGTAAAGTAATGACTAACTGTTAGCACTTTTTTACTGTATAATTTGCGACCCTTGATAATGTGGCCGCAGGTTATATACCATGAATTTTAAATCTTTTAGTTTTGCTCCTGAACTTGTTCAGGCGTTAGACGAACTTAACTATCACACCCTTACGCCCATTCAGCGCGCAGCAATTCCTGCTGTTCGTAAAGGTAAAGACGTTTTAGCAAGTGCACAAACGGGGACGGGTAAAACCGCCGCGTTTGCGCTACCAATTATTCAAAAATTATTTGAGTCTGAAGTAAGCACTACTAATGCTCCGCATGCTTTAGTTTTAGCGCCTACGCGCGAACTTGCAGAGCAAATAGCAAATAACTTTAAAGACTTCGCAAAACACACTTCGTTAAAAGTAGTCAGCTTATTTGGCGGTGTTAACACCGCAGGCCAAGCTAATGCACTTAAAGAAGGTGTTGATATTGTAGTAGCAACGCCAGGGCGTTTACTTGATCATATTCGCTTAGGTAACTTAAGCCTTGCCAGCGTAAAGCATTTGGTACTTGATGAAGCAGACCGTATGCTCGATATGGGCTTTATTGAAGAGATGCAAGGCGTTATAAAAAGCTGCGCTGACGATCGTCAAATCTTGTTGTTTTCAGCTACTTTCCCAGCAGCAATTAAACAGTTTGCATCTAAAGTATTAAAACAGCCAGAAATAGTACGTGTTGATCAAACAAACAGTACTGCTAGCACTGTAGCGCATGTGGTTTACCCAGTTGAAGAGCGCCGTAAGCAAGAGCTGCTTTCTGAGCTAATTGGTAAGAAAAACTGGCAGCAAGTGTTAGTATTTGTAAACATGAAAGAAACAGCCGATGAGCTAGTAACAGAGCTTAACCTTGATGGTATTCCGGCTGCGGTTTGTCATGGCGATAAGTCACAAGGTAATCGTCGTCGTGCGCTGCGTGAATTTAAAGAAGGTAAAGTACGTGTATTAGTGGCAACAGAAGTTGCGGCGCGTGGTATTGATATAGACGGTTTACCGCGTGTAATTAATATTGACTTACCTTGGCTTGCAGAGGACTACGTACATCGTATTGGTCGTACTGGCCGCGCAGGTAAAGAAGGCCAAGCAATTTCATTTGTAAGCCGTGAAGAAGAAAACATGTTGTTTGAAATTGAAACCTTAATTGGTCAAAAAATTAAACGTGTTTACTTAGAAGGCTATGCAGTAAGTAACCGTGAAGTATTAATTGATAAAATTGGCAAAAAGCCTGCACACTTACGTCGTACTCGTGCTAATAAGCCATCTGGTCAAGCAACTGGCGAAGCAAGAGCAGTAAATCGCTCACGTATATCTAAAATACGTAAAAGCTTAAAAGGCGAAAAACTGTCGCTTAAAAAGTAATTAATAATGCGCTAACCTAATATGGTTATTTGCAGTTACAAAAAAACCTGAGCTTGCTCAGGTTTTTTTATGGCTTAAATTAATAAAACGCTTATTTTGCGTTTTCTAGCATTGAAAGCGCCACCGCTTCAGCTGCTTTAATACCATCAATACCTGCCGATAAAATACCACCGGCATAGCCTGCGCCTTCTCCAGAAGGGTAAAGCCCTTTAGTATTAATACTTTGAAGTGTTTTATCGCGCTTAATACTTACCGGCGAAGAGGTACGTGTTTCTACCCCTGTTAGTAAGCCATCATTAGTTGAAAAACCACGAATTTGCTTATTAAATGCCGGAATTGCTTCACGCAGAGCATCAATTGCATATTTAGGTAATACATCGGCTAAATCGGTTAATTTAATACCCGGCGTATAAGATGATTGCACATCGCCTAAAGCTGATGACGATTTACCCTTTAAAAAGTCGCCAATAAGTTGTGCTGGCGCATCGTAATTACTGCCGCCAAGTTCGTATGCTTGTTTTTCAAGTTTACGTTGTAACTCAATACCCGCTAATGGGTGACCCGGAAAGTCTTGCTCTGGCGAAATACCTACAACAATAGCGCTGTTTGCATTGCGCTCACTACGAGAATATTGGCTCATACCATTGGTAACAACTAGGCCTTCTTCAGAGGTGGCTGCAACCACAGTCCCCCCTGGGCACATACAAAAACTATATACGGTACGGCCATTATCACAGTGGTGAACTAGTTTGTAATCAGCAGAGCCTAAAATGGGGTTACCTGCATTGTCGCCAAAACGGCACTCATCGATCATAGATTGCTTATGCTCGATCCTAAAGCCCACCGAAAATGGTTTAGCTTCCATGTAAATACCTTTTTTATATAGCATATCAAAGGTATCACGGGCACTGTGACCCACAGCAAGCACTACATGGCGGGTATTTAGCTGCTCGCCATTTGACAAGGTTAAGCCCGTTACTTGGCCGTCTTCTAAATGAATGTCGTCTACGCGAGTGCTAAAGCGAATTTCGCCGCCAAGTTCTACAATATGCGCGCGCATTTTTTCAATCATAGTTACCAGTTTAAAGGTTCCTATGTGTGGCTTACTTACGTATAAAATTTCTTCTGGCGCGCCAGCGGCAACAAACTCGGTAATAACTTTACGGCCATAATGTTTTGGATCTTTTACTTGGCTGTATAATTTACCGTCGGAGAATGTACCTGCGCCGCCTTCACCAAATTGTACATTTGACTCGGTATTTAGTGCGCGCTTACGCCAAAAACCAAAGGTATCTTTAGTGCGCTCGCGTACTTCTTTACCACGCTCTAATATAATTGGCTTAAAGCCCATTTGTGCCAACACTAAACCTGCAAATAAACCACAAGGGCCAAAGCCTATTACGACAGGGCGCTCTTTTAAATCGTTATTTGCCTGGGCAACAAACTTATAAGCGGTGTCGGGTGCTACTTTTACATGCTGATCTTTGGCAAAAGTTGTGAGTAACTGCTCTTCGTTATCAACGCTTATATCTAAGGTATAAATAAGTAAAATAGCTGTTTTTTTACGGGCATCGTAACCACGTTTAAACACATTAAAACTATGTAACTGTTCTGGCGTTATTTTTAGCTTACTGACAATGGCATCTTTAATTGCATTTTCGTCATGATCTAGCGGTAGTTTTATTTCGGTTAAACGTATCATTTTGTCTCTTTTAGGTGTCTTAGCGGGCTTTTAATTACCGCTCACAATAAGGGGAGTAGCGCAAATAGCACCACAAAACATAAGGCGCTTATTTTACGTTAAATTACGCTATTATGGCACTTATATATTGTATTTTAGCCTTGGTTGGGTATGATCCGCCGTTGTCGTTATAAAACCTTAGGCATTGAACCATTATGGCATTTGTAGTCACCGAAAACTGTATTAAATGTAAGTACACAGATTGCGTATCAGTGTGCCCAGCAGATGCATTTTTTGAAGGCCCTAACTTTTTAGCTATAAGCCCAATTGATTGCATTGACTGTGGTTTATGCGTACCTGAATGTTCAGCTGATGCTATTTATCAAGAAGATGAATTACCAGAGTCACAACAAGAGTTTACCGAACTAAATGCCGAGCTTGCACTTATATGGCCACGCATTACGCAGGCAAAACCAGCCCCAGCCGATGCTGATGAGTGGAATGGTATTGCTGATAAACTCAAGCTTATTGAAACCTAATCGCTGCGCTTAAATACTTCTTTATTATTAATTAGTTAATGTTATGCAAAAAACTCTTTGCAAGGTATTAACAAATCCATTGGTATAAACTACAATCCACGCCAGAAATTACTCTTATTGAGTAATTTAAGTCTAAATGGATGTTTATGCAGTACTTAATAATAATAAAAAAACAATCAGTGTTCTTTATTTTAAGCTTTTTCTTTCTTTTACTCACCACTCCAAGCGCGCTTGCCAATAAACAACACTATTCACTCACGCGTATTAATAAAAATATAACAGTAGATGGGGTAATGAATGAGGCGCATTGGCAAGATGCCACGCGCATTGCATTGCAGTTTCAAGATGAACCAAATGAAAAAGGTACGCCACCGGTAAAAACCGATGCTTATATATACGAAGACGGCAGTAACTTATATGTAGCGTTTGTTGCACACGATCCTGACCCAACGCACATTCGCGCTGCACTGCGAGATCGCGATACTCTGTGGCAAGATGACACCGTGGCACTAGTAATTGATACCTTTAATGATGAGCGCTCTGGTTATGAATTTTATGTGAACCCGCTAGGGGCTCAGGGCGATATTCGCATGACCGACACCGATGGCTGGCAACAAGACCTTTCTTGGAATGCCATTTGGGATAGCGCAGGCAAGATTACTGAGCAAGGTTATGTGGTAGAAATGCGTATTCCTTTTAAAGCGCTGCGTTTTGCACAAAATAAAGAGCAATTAACCTGGGGTTTTGCCCTAATGCGCAATTATCAACGAGATGTGCTTTATCAGTTATCAAACATTGGGTTTGATCGCGATATTAAGTGCAGCCTTTGTCAGTTTGATAAACTTACCGGCTTTGAAAAAATAACGGCCAGCAAAAACCTGCAATTAACGCCTACTTTAACTGCGCTGCGTAACGATACCAAATCACAGTTACCGGGTGATTGGGAAAATGGCGATGTAAACGCCGAAGTAGGTATAGATTTACGCTGGGGCTTAAGCCAAGACGCCGTTATAAACGCCACTATAAATCCAGACTTCTCGCAAGTGGAAACCGACTCTCTGGCGCTGGATATTAATACCACTTACTCTATATACTATGAAGAAAAACGACCGTTTTTTTTAGACGGTGCGTCATATTTTAAAAGTAGTTTATTTGAGCTTTTATATACTCGCACCATTGCAGAGCCTAATCTAGGCGCTAAATTAACCGGCAAAACAGCTAATCACAGTTATGCGGTGATGTTTGCCGATGACGACAATAGCAATATTTTACTGCCAACTAATCAGGGCTCAGGATTTGCAAGCTTAAACGAAAATACCAAAGTGGCAGTGGCGCGTTACCAGTACGATATTGGCCAGCAAGGCACTATAGGGGTTTCAAGTACGCATCGTGAAGGTGATGACTATCGCAATACGGTTTTATCAGTTGACGGGAGTTACTGGTTTAATCAATCAGACACCTTAAGTTATCAAGTTGCGAGCAGTGATACCCGCAACTCAGCATTTTTAGTTGAAAATTATAACCTGTCACAAACACAATCCGATCAAGCGTATGCAATTAAGCTCACCCGCGATAAACGCGATTATAAATTATTCGCAGAGTACGAAAATATTGGCGCAGATTATCGCGCCGATTTAGGCTATCAAGCTAAGGTCGATTACGAAAAAGTTATTTTAGGAGGCGGGCAAACCTGGTATCGAGATGAAAATGATTTAGTTACCTCTTGGTCATATGTAGCTGATTGGGATAAAACCTGGGCGAAAAATGGCGATTTACTTGAGCAAGAGTACGAAGGTTATTTAAGCTTTAAAGGCCAAAAACAGTCTATTTTCGAAATAGGGCTGATACATAGGTATGAAAATTATAACACTAATTTTTATAATCAAAACATTGGTTATATTTACAGCGGATTTAAACCAACAAAAGATCTTAGGCTGTCTTTGTATGTTGAATACGGGAGTCGCATTGACTACAGTAATGAGCAACTAGGTGACGCCTTTGATACCCAAACTCAAGCGGTGTGGGATATAAACAATCATTGGCAAGTTGATATAAAGCATAGCTACAGCCAATTAGACAACCCACAAGGGGAGCGTGTTTTTACAGCTAACCTAATTGATTTTAGGCTTTACTATAAATTTAATATGCGCTCAATGCTAAAGCTTATTTGGCAATTTGAAGATATTGATCGCAACGAAAATGCTTATTTTTATCAAGTGAACCAAACTAATAAAGATTACGGCAGCCAACTCGTTTATTCGTACAAAATTAATGCGCAAACATTATTTTACTTAGGGTATTCAGATAAAGGTTATCAAGATGATTCACTTAAAAGCTTAGAGCGCGACCAGCGCACCTTTTTTACTAAAGTCAGTTACGCATGGCAGCTTTAAAATGCACTTAATTAGATAATAATGAATGCCTTGCAATCATTAAGGATTGTATAATAACTTAATTAGTAGTAAAAACAGCCTATATGATGTTTTATTTTCTTATGCTTTAATATGTTAACAACGTTAGATGGACCTTTAAGTGAATAAATTAAAATCTATAAATGTAATTATAATAATGGCTATTTCTTTATGTTTTAGTATTAATGTAGGTATAAGTAATCAGATAGATAAAATTAATTTATTTCACTCTAATATCGATGTTCGTAATTTTGAAATAGATACCACCACATTGACATTGGCCCCTTGGTATAACCCAATATTAAATGGCTATTATATTGTTAAGCAAAACAATATAAACTTTATAGTATTGAAAACCAGCAAAACAGAATTTATAGCGGTTAAAGCTAACGATTTAATTTTAATTACGCTTACATCGCCACGAAACCTATTTATATTTTTTGTGATTTTTCTCATTGGCTTTGTGTATTTAAAAAAAGAGCTTAAAAAACATTACTACACAAAAAAAATTATCCAACTTAATAAACAAACAGATACCTTACTCAAAGCATTTAACTTACAAACAAAGTCAGCAGCTAACGCTAATAGTATTACAACGCTGAGTGAGTCTATAAGCACCCTTAATAGCCATGTTGAGCACTATGTAAAGCAAACTCAAACCAGTATTTACCAAGATAAACTCACCCTACTAATAGACCGCCATGCCTATATTAAACATATAGATAGACAAATTAGCCAAGTAAATATTGAAAATTTAAAATGTGCTTTATTGTTTATTGATTTGGATGGTTTTAAAAAAGTAAATGACTCTTTTGGGCATAGTTTTGGTGACGAAATATTAGTTCAAGTGGCAACCCGTTTAGCCAATGTATTACGCCATAATAAGTTAAATAACATAAATCTAGCTAACCAGTTAGAGCAAAATTTATCTCGACTAGGGGGCGATGAGTTCTCTATTTTTATAGAGTCAGTTGAGTCAGAAGCGCAAGTTTTAGATATTGCAAGGAATGTATTAAACGAGTTAGAAAAAGACTTTGTGTTAGGTAATAAAATTATAAAAATAAGTGCCAGCATAGGTATTGCAAAATACCCAGAGAGTGCCTCAACGCCGCAAGCCTTACTGCAACTTGCAGATGTAGCTATGTATAGAGCAAAGCACGATGGTAAAGGTATTTTTAAAGTCTACTCTCCCGAAATGGGTAATAAAATGCGTCGCTATCATTATTTGCTAGAAGAGCTGCGTTTAGCGGTCGCCCGCAAAGACTTTTATTTAAACTTTCAACCTATCGTACATGTTGAAGATTGCATGATAGATTATTTTGAAGCACTAACACGTTGGAACCATTCAATTGAGGGAATGATTTCGCCTGTTGAATTTATTCCTATAGCTGAGGAGTCTAATTTGATTTTAGAATTAGGCGATTGGATTATGTTAGAGGCATGTAGACAAATGGCTGCATGGCATAATGCCGGTTTGCGCAAAGTAAGAATATCGGTAAACGTGTCGGGAGTGCAGCTAAAACATAGATCTATATATGACTGGGTTATGGCAACCCTTACCAAAACCGGGCTGTCACCTAACTCACTGATGCTAGAAATTACAGAATCAACGCTTATAAAAGCAGATTCTTTAATAATTAAAGAGCTTGAAAAATTACGTAAAGAGGGCATTACGATTGCCATTGATGATTTTGGTACTGGTTTTAGCTCTTTAAGTACCTTGGCTGATTTACCTATAGATGTGATTAAAATTGATCGCTCTTTTATTACTCAAGCAAATAAAAGTAAAAAGTACCTTGATATATTAAAAACTATTTGCGAACTCGGACAAAAGCTGGGGCTTAAAATAGTGGCCGAAGGTGTAGAAGAGCCAGCACAGTTTGAATTAGTAAAGCGTATAGGTGTGAGCTCTGTACAAGGCTATTTAGTAAGTAGGCCAGAGTCATCTGTTAATGTAGGTAATAAACTACTCAACAAAAATGTGAGCAATATGTCAGGCTCAGGAACCAGTGCCTGGGAAATAAGTAATTAGTAAATTGCATATTTTACAGCCGCACATAAAAATGCCACTTAACTTAAGTGGCATTTTTTGCTAAGTAATAGCATTCATTTAATTAAGTTTATAAATTAAACGTACGTGAAACGGCCAGTACTAGGCGCTCATCTGCGTAGTCGTAATCTAAGCTGGTGTTTTCAGCGGCAACTTCAATATTAAAACCTTCATAGCTAGTTTGGTATGCTAAGCGGTAATGGTTGTAAGATTTTTTTTCATTGCTATCCCACGCGTATTTTTTACCGTCTAATGAGTTCGAAATATCAAAACTTGCACGTAGCGCATGGTTAGGTGCTAACTCATATGTATGTGCTATTTGCGATATAACATGACTTGCACCACTGCCAAAGTAATCCCAGCTGTACCAAAAGTTAAGCTCTGTTTGGCCATAATCACTCGCATAGCCAAATTTAGTATAGGCTTCGCCATAATTACCATCACTATTATTGCCTTGGTAAGTGTAATAAGCAATACCGTAATCAGCACTAAAGCGTTCATTAAGCTGAATGTATCTACCTACATAAGCATCAAGTTCGAAATCAGTGTCATCACCAAAATCTACATTAGAGGCCCAAACACCTGCATATACACCGTTATCAAAAGCGTAATCAAGGCTTGCTTGAATTGCAGGGTCGTTATCTGTTTGCGTTACACCATTGAAAGTATAGTCAGAAGCGGCAGTAATGGTTGTTGACCAATTAGCCGCTGCAGTTGTAGATAAAAGTGTAAAAGGTAAAGCGATAAAAAGTTGTTTTAGTTTATTATTCATAATGTTTTTTCTAGCTCATATTTTCAATTTTGGTGTAATCAATTTTGTTTGCTTTTGGTGAGCCTATAATGTCGTTCACCGTTTTTAATTTGTTGTAGCCAATATAAGCAATACAAATAAAGAACAAGGCAATAACTAATGCGCCAACCCATTGAATTTG
>JGI1221J13441_10000341_pt1 | contig 21488 bp, 25 predicted proteins | sample LakVidmifraction_4_FD_13441 | JGI IMG/M metagenome (IMG submission 13441) | reverse complement strand
TCAGCTCAAACGTGAAGGTGGTGTGTCAGACCTTGACACAGAGGACGAGGAAGATAAACTTCCCGCAGTTATTTTCAAGATTGTGTAAATACTGGTTGACACAAAAGGATTCGAGTGTATACTCGGTAATATCAAACGGCTTGTGGTGGAACTGGTAGACACACTGGACTTAGAATCCAGCGCCGAAAGGTGTGAGAGTTCAAATCTCTCCAAGCCGACCAACAAAGGAGAATCCCATGGAACTTGAAGAGCTTGTCAGACAACGTATTACAGCTAACGCTAAAGACGGTGTACGTCACGTCACCCCCGAGTTCGAAGAACGATTCCCTGACTTCTCGCTAATCACATTAGATGCCTTGCAGCTCTGGTGGCAAGAAGTTAAGCAAGAATGCCAAGAAGCCGAAAGTTTCAGTGTAAGGCACCTTTACCTATGGAGCCTTGAGTCACACTTGACTAGCATCATCACTGCTGCTAAGCTTCTCTAGTACACTGGGTTGCTCCCCATGTAACCGCGTTTTGATTCTTTGGCGGAATATAAATCATAAGTTTCTCTGGGTGTGTGTTCCAAGCGGCGAAGGAAGCGGGCTGTAAACCCGTGACAACAGAAACATCGTAGGTTCGAGTCCTACTGCACCCACCATATTCGAAGCACAATGGGTTGGCATGACTGGCTAGCTATGACGTGAACCGGAAAACGTCATATTTGGTCGGAGGTTTGATTCCTCTAACGACCCTCCAATTGATAGAGTGTCCGGGTGGTTCCACGGCACTCTGCAGCAGAGCAAGGTATGAACCGCGATACATACAAGCAACCATCGCTATATACTTCGGTGGCTCTGCACAGCGGTACTAATTATGGCGTGGTAATCCAAGTTGGTCTACGGGATGCTGCCTTGAAAGCAGTTAGGTGTAACCGCCGTGTGAGTTCGAGTCTCACCTACGCCGCCAAATAAATGGCCTAAAGCATTGACGATTGATGCGCTCGGCTCATAACCGAGGGAAGGGAGTTTGAGTCTCCATAGGCCAACCAGAAATCTAAGTCGCTACCTTAGATAGCCCACCGAAAGGCAGGCGTATACGCACAGGGGATTGCGTACAAGAAATATCCCCTTCGTATTCGTAACAGAAAGAAATAAAAGTTTACTGTAATTCTCCTCAGCGACCTAGTGGGCTGAGATAAAAGAGCAGGGTACCAATCCTTACCACAAAGCCAAATTTGCTACATCACAGGATAAAGCGTTACGGTAGCGTACTTTGTTTGGAACGAAGTGGCCGTGGTTCGACTCCACGTATCCTGACCAATTTCAATGGGTTCTTTGAGTTGGGCAACCAGCCGACCCCACCTAATCCAGCTACATTTGAGGTTAAAACAGTGCAATACTATTTTGTAGTCTTAAATGCGACTGGAGTGATTGAGAGCGTCGTACAACGTAATGCTGTACCGCCACGTATCACAGCTAAGAAGTTTATTCGTGCAACTGGTGTTGAGTTGACGTTCTACCAGCGACTCTTAGAGTCTCAAGGTGTTGTCACTCTGGCAGATGTTCAGAACTATTAATCAATGGTGACTGTAGTGTAATGGGAACATACGGAGTTGTGAACTTCTCCGTGTACAGGGTTCGAAACCCGCTGTCACCCCAAGCAAGCCCGGATAGCACAATTGGTAGTGCAGTTGCCTTGTAAGCAAAAGGTTGTGGGTTCAAGTCCTACTCCGGGCACCAGAAAACCTCACATCCAGAGAGAGGCTAAACAGGCTCTGGGGCCGCAAGCACTAGACCCTAGAGTTAGGGTTTAGTAATCTGCGTAGGGCCAAACACTACGCTCCGCAGGCTAGTAAGCGGAAACAATTCGCAGGTATGGTATAAAGATTGTGCCCTTGACTTCCAATCAAGAGATAGGAGTTTGAGTCTCCTTACCTGCTCCAAATATGCGTTCTAAGCTAACATGGTGAAGCACCTGCCTGAAACACAGGATGACTTGGTTCGATTCCAAGAGAGCGCACCATAATACCTCGTTGGCTGAATGGTAAAGGCACACGATTGCAAACCGTGTTTATGTGAGTTCAATCCTCACACGGGGTTCCAAGTTTCTAGGCAATGTTCTCACCGGGCGTGGGTCGCTGACTGTTAATCAGCAGATGGGAGGTTCGAGTCCTCTATTGCCTGCCAATTGTAGAGCAGGGCGGGGTTCGATCCCCTGTCTTGCTATTTATAAAGTTTAAACCCCCGCTTGGGGGTTTTCGTGTTTCTGCCTTATATTTCTAAAATCTACAGGAGCCACACATGGAAGTTATCTACCTCCCAGATACTACCCAATACCATGACATCTATGCCCTTAGCGGTATTACTCCCGGCACGACTCTTGTCATCCACAACAAGTCTTCTGATGTTCTGTTCGTTACAGAGTCGGCTGCACAGCCAGTTGCATCTAGTGTAGGACACTGGGCTGTGGAGACAGATGAAACTGTCCTAATGCATGCAAACGGACTAACGCTCTGGGCCTATGGTGCTGTTGGCCCCCTGCTTGTCCAGAAGGCCAGTGAAAGGACGGTAACGCCCTTCGGCAGTACAGACCTACCCCATGACTTATATACTGGCCCAAAAGAACTCTACCGCCGCATTAAGGTCGACCCCGGCCAAACCTCCTTCCACGATGGTAGGGAGTTCCGGGCATTCGTTGAGTTTAGCATCCCTGCAAACTCGTCGCTATTCCTACAGGCCATCGTTACAGTTGATACCATCTTATATGGTGTAACCGTAGAGGTAGATCAAGGCGGCCTCAGAATGAATACCCTTGCAGGGGGTACGGTTACAACTCCTTTTGTTACGGACATCCCTGTAATCCGCAAGAATACGATGTCGATAGTTTCCCAACCCGTTTACCCGACAACAATCAGTCTTAAACGTGGTGGAGTGGTAACTGGGGGCACTGTAATTGACACACTTCGCGTAGTCGCCGCAGGCTCAAATGCACAACGGACTACCGTTGGTAGTGGAGCTTTTGACCAGCGCGGCATCGGTGCAGGGACTTATTACTGGCACTTGCAGAACATTTCAAACGCTACAGCACTCGGGGTTTTCTCTACGTTCTGGGCGGAGATCATTAACCTTGGCGTNTNACATTAANTNANCAAATATAGCGAGCAGACCTTGACAAGTTACGGATTGGCTGTTACTATATATATATAGGAAACAACATGAATCAGGCAGAAGCCATAACCATCGGCCCTAAGTCAGATAAGCAGCGTGAATTTGTTACAAGCGACGCCACAATCACTGTCTTCGGTGGCGCTGCTGGGGCAGGTAAATCATACCTCGGAGTTATGGATATGCTACGGCATGTTCACCTTAAAAAATTCCGTGGTCTGATTACTCGTCGAACAACACCTCAGCTCAAGGGGCCGGGTGGCATTCTCGATAATGCTTCTGACCTCTATCAGCAATTCGATCCGGGCGTTAAGTGGAAAGACAAGGATGGTTATTTCTTGTTTACATCCGGCGCTCGCATCTATCTTCGACACTTCGAAAACCTAGCCGCTAAAGACAACTTCCAAGGTAGTGAGATTAATTATTTCCTTGTGGACGAAGGGCAGCAGTTTGAAGAGGCCATGGTCGTGTACTTGATGTCTCGTATGCGAAATCCAAAGTGCCCCGAAGTTTCCCCGCACATGAAGATCACCTGCAACCCGGATTATAATAGTTTTCTCCGCACTTGGATTGAATGGTATTTAGATACCGAGACTGGCATCCCGATTCCAGAACGCTCTGGCGTTCTACGGTGGTTTGTCACGCAGGACGGCAAGAAGATTTTTGCAGACTCTAAAGAAGAACTTCTTGAGCGGTATGGCAAGGATTGCTTCCCCCTGAGTCTGCGGTTTATCAGTGCTAATGTATACGACAACCCAGTCCTCATGGAGAAAAACCCTGAGTATGTGGCTATGTTGGAATCCCTTGGTCGTGTTGAGAAGGCNCGCCTTCTCCACGGCTCTTGGTATGCTCGCGCAGAGAGTTCCGGCTACTTCAAGGGGGATTGGGTCGAGGAAGTTGCGCTATGTCCACTGACGAGCATACAGCGCGTTAGAGCATGGGATATAAGCGGTACGCTCCCCTCAGATACAAATCCAAACCCTGACTGGACAGCCGGGGTGTTAATGTCGAAAGACAAATACTCGCTCTATTATATCGAAGATGTGGTTCGTGACCGGCAACGGCATGGCGGCGTTTTCGAAATGATGCTGACAACAGCTAGGCGAGACGGTGCTGAAACTACCATCTTGATTCCATGCGACCCCGGTGCTGCTGGTAAGGCTTATGCTGCTCAGCTTGTACGTGAGCTAGCACAGCACGGGTTTGTTGCACGTATTAAGTCAACTAACAAGTCCAAGGTTACACGCTTTGCACCCTTCGCAGCACTTGCTGAGGCTGGGGGTATTCGGATTGTCCATGGCGACTGGAATGAAGCTTACATCAGTGAGCTGGAACGATTTGATGGCTCCCGTAACATTAAAGACGATTAACACTCGGTCGTCTATAAACTTGTTGAATTCGGTGAACACCCCTCACGAATGTGGCGGACAATACCGAGCGAAGCCCTTGAAGTAAGGGAACGTGTAACGACTATTATGTAGGGGCCAAGTGGCTCCGAAGCGGCAAGCCCGCCTAGGCGGTGAAGATATAGTCTACTCTGCATGGTAACATGCAGCACTCAAATTTATAGGAGAATTTCTATGACACAGTATACAACAAACGCTGGCAATGAGCTAACCATCTTGAAGCAAGAGGGTAAGCAATGCCTGATCCAGTTTACAAACACTGGGTACATCCGAACAGCCAATATAGATAATATCCGTGCTGGCAAGGTTAGGGATGTGTTTGAAGTTTCCGTTTACGGCATTGGCTTCTACGGGGAATTTACAAAAACTCCCTACTGGAAACAAGCTAAACAGCTCTGGCAGAATATGCTAAAGCGTTGCTACTGCGAGAAAGACTTGAAGGGGTACTACGGAAAGGCCACCGTTGCCAGAGATTGGCATTGCTTTTCTACATTCCTTACTGACCTCCCAAAACTCAAGAACTTTGATTTATGGTTGCATGGTCAACGAACTTCTAGCTTGAAGTATAATCTGGATAAAGACCTTGTGGTTGCTGGTTGTAAAACCTACAGCAAAGAGACTTGTCAGTTTATAACAGAGTACGAGAATAAGTCTGCAGGCGCAAGAAACGGAAAACCGTATACGCTAAAGAAACGAGTGGCTAAGGGATAACGACCCTTAGTTAATATTATGCAAGTCGATGCCACGTCTGACGCCTTCATGCACTTGGCGTCCAATATTCATATCCCAGATTTCTTACCTCCTGATATGAAGCAAGCTAACCCATTCGCAATTTACAGATAAGGAGGCGATGCAGTGCCAGATCAAATTGACATTGAAAAAGCAGATACATCTATCCCACGTCTGCGTCTCGGAGAAATGGGCAGCCTTGGGCTTAAACAAGTCAATGGCCGTATTTTAGAAGAGAGTCGCAAAGAACTACGTTACCCCGAAGCAGCCCGCACCTTCCGCCTTATGGCTCAAGATGCAACCGTTTCTGCTGCCTTATCATTGTTTGAGATGATGGTTTCGCAAGTCAATTGGGAAGTGGATGTAGGGACGGCACCAACCGCTGCAATGCAAGCTAAAGGATTATTCCTTAAAGAGTGCATGCAGGATATGGAGCATACGTGGCGAGAGTTTATTAAAGAGGTTACGTCAGAGTTTACCTATGGTTACTCGGTACATGAGAAAGTGTATCGACGCAGATTACATGCCAATGGTAGCCGACATAACGATGGTAAAATTGGCTTCCGTAAGTTGCCAGTTCGTTCCCAAGATACACTAACCGAGTGGGTTTATTCGGCAGATGGGCGTGACCTGATGGGAGTTAAGCAAGACCTGTCATCCGTCGAGAATGGTATCCGCTATTCAAATATGGTTGCAGCACTTAACTCCACGAAGATCNTAATCCCACGTAAGAAGTTCTTGCTGTTCCGTGTAGACCCAAAGCGGGATAACCCGGAAGGCCAATCACCTCTTCGTAACTGCTACTTCGCTTGGAAGTACCGCACATTGATCGAAGAGCAGGAAGCAGTTGGTGTAACCCGTGATATGAACGGCATGCCTACACTGTACATCCCGCCTCGGTATATGAGCCAAGACGCAAGTGAGCCTGAGAAAGAAATCTACGCTTACTATCAACGCATTATTCGTAATATCCAGAATAATGAACAGAGCGGTATGATCTTGCCACAAGCATTCGATCCTGAGTCCCGCCAACCACTGTTCAAGTTCGAGCTTACCTCTACACAAGGTAGCAAGATGTACGACACAGATGCAATCATCCGTCGCTGGGATAATAAAATCCTAATGACCTTGTTTGCCGATATGTTGAAGATGGGTCAAGACCAAGTAGGCAGTTACAGCCTAGCTGGTGCTAAGACTAACATTATGTCTCTTGCCATTGAGTCTCGCTTGAAAGAGATTGAAGACGTACTTAACACCGACCTTGTACGTCAACTGTTCGCTTTGAATGGTTATGCCCCAGACGAAGAACTACCATCGTTGGCTTACGGTGAACTTGATCGGATCGACCTCGATGAATACTCCAAAGCTGTACAGCGAATCTTCACGTCAGGTGCTATTGAGTTTGACCGCCCTATTGCGAACCGTATCAGACGCGCCCTAGGCGTCGATGAGAAGAGCGCAGACGCGGAAGTGGACCAAGACATGCTCCCAGCCAGTTCCTCTCGCTCAGGCGACGGGATGGCGACGGCAGGTGAGGGTACTTCGACTTCCCCCGGTGGGAAAGACAGTTCAGCGGCTAACACCGAAAACGCTTAATTAGGAGCCTGTATGTCACAAACAAAAAATACTGCTGGTTTTGCTGAGGCAATGGGTGTGCTGCTTGAGAAGTTCTTCGGAGGCAGTGCATTACCTGCTCCCTCCGTCGAAGTTACTAAGGCACTGGATGACGAAGAGCGTATGGCGCTCTTTGTTGTACTTGCCCCAGACGTTGTAGACCTTCACGGGGATACATACTCTGCAGCCGAAGTTGAAAAGGCATGTAATAACTTTAACAGCTACTGCAACAAAGCAAACATCTTCCACAAAGTTGAAACTGAGTCAGCCAAGATTGTTCAGTCCTTTATCACACCATCTACCTTCGAACTAGACAGTGGTGTTGTTATTCAAAAGGGAACATGGCTACAGTGGTATCACTTCCCGGAAGGCGATGAGGTTAGCGACTCGCTTTGGACAGGAGTTAAATCTGGCGACATCAATGGAGTTTCCATTGGAGCTAAAGCAATGGTGGAGAAACTAGATGAGTGAAGCAAGACGCCGCCTTACCGATATTAAGTTTGAACATGAAGGCGCACACGTTGCCCTCGTAGGCAAACATCAAGGTGGGCCAGCAAATGGCATCACCACACTGGTTTACAAGGCACTGGATGTATCACAGGAGTTAGTTGATAAGGCCGGGGAAGTAACTGTCACCCTGCCGTTCAACGAGTTCCTACGCAAGTTCTTTGGTATGTATTGGGAAGACTCGAATGTACTGGCTCAGGCACTTGGCTTTGAAGCTGAATCTGAACAGCCAGCAGATTACAAAGAATACATTGATTCCAAAGTCGCAGCAATCTCGATTCTCAAGAATGTTTACAAGGCTCAGGATATTCCGAAAGCCCTTGGTGAACTTTCTCCAGAAGAATCTCTTAGCATCTTGATCGCTCAAGAAGTTCTAGAGAAAGCAATGTCCTCGGCTCTGCCAGAGGGCGATATAACTATCACCTCACACTATAACGAGGATGTAAACATGGAAACAATCCAAAAAGCTCTGCACGACGAACTGGTTGCTAAGGCCGTCGCCGTTGCCGAAGATGTACTGAAAGCTCAGTTGCAAGTGCAAACCGATGTACTGAAAGCCGTCCAAGACGAACTGGAAGTTCTGAAAGCATTGCAAGTTGCTGGTGTTGTTAAGTCACGTAAAGAAGCACTGGTTGCCGCTCACGTTGCTGCTGATGAAGTCGAAGACCTATTCAAAGCCGTTGGGGAGCTACCACAAGAAGCATTCGAACTTGTTGTTAAGCAACTAGCTAATAAAGCCGCTCTGGCAGATGCTAGTGACTTGTTCAAAGAGACTGGCGTTCCCGGTGCTGGCGAGCAAGACCCTGTAATCAAGGATGCGGTTGCCGACATTCTTAAAGCAAAATACCCTACTAAGTAATTGGAGATATAGATTATGGCTATCATCGCTACCGATACACAACGCCTAAGCTCATGGTTGAAGCACGAATATGAGCCGTCTAGCGGCGTAACCCGCGAAGTTCTTTCCTACGCTACAGTGGTTGCCACTGCTACCGTAACGGGTTCTGTACTAGACAGCAACGGTGCTCTTGTTGTTACTGCTACCGCTGCTGATGCAAGTTACATCCTCATGGATGACCTGACCTCTGCTGTCGCTGGACAGTTTACACAGGTTCTTGTCCTTGCCCGTGGTATGGCAAAAGTCAACGCTGATAAGATTGTTTTTGGTGTTATTGACGCCCCTGCAACTGTTATTGCGCTTGCGGCTCTAGCTGCCCTGAACATCTACGCCGACGCTGGCTTTTAATTTAAACTGAGGAGAATTTACAATGGCTATCATCCGTAGTTACGTCAATGGTTTCGAGCTATCTGACCTGACCGAAAACTTGCTGCTTGTCCCGAACGTATGGGGCTTGAGCCAACAACTGGGCATCTTCGGAACCGAAGGTGTCTCACAAGAAACAATCACTCTGGAAACCCTGACTAAATCGTTCGGTTTGCTNGAGGACCGCATTCGCGGTCAACGCGCTATGCTCAATGGCGATGACACCCGTAAGCTGCAAAGCTTTGCTATCCCTCACTTTCCGGGCGATGACTACATCACGCCACGCGATCTGATCGGTAAGCGCGCCTACGGCCAAGAAGGTCCAGAGCGTCTTGATCTGGTACGTGCCCGCAAACTAGAACGCATCCGTGCAAGCCACGCTGCCACCCTAGAAGCTGCTCGTATGCACACCATCACCACTGGTACTGCTTACGCTCCAACCGGCACTGTATCATACGATTGGTACGCTGAGTTCGGCCAAACCCGTCAGACCGTTCCCTTTGAATTGGCTACCAGCACCACTGACCTGATCGCCAAGATCGAAGAAGTAGTTGCTACCATCCAAGATAACGCTTTCACCGGTAGCATCAGCGGCGACATCTTTGCTCTTTGCTCACCTGAGTTCTTCTCGGCTCTGATCGCTCACCCATCCCTGAAAGAAGCGTACAAGTACTACGCCTCTACTCCACAGATTCTACGTGAACGCCTGCAAGCCACTGGCTTCGATGCTCGCTACCGTGAATTCTCATTCGGTGGTGTTATGTTCATCGAATACCGTGGTGGTCATCAAGGTGTTGTTGGTGGTGCTATTACCCGTTACATCCCTGCTGGCACCGCGTTCTTCATGCCTCGCAGCAATGGTGACGAGTTCGTAACCTACTTCGCCCCAGCCGATAAGTTCGATCTTGTTGGAACCACTGGCCAAGAAGCTTACGCGTTTGAGTATGCTGATCCGAAGGGTGAGAAAATCACCATCGAAACAGAGACTAACTTCCTGAACATCCTGCGTCGTCCACAGTTGATCGTCAAAGGTACAGTCGCGTAAGTTGGCTCATAAAGGGGAGCCGTTGGCTCCCTTTTCTTTTTGCCATATTTTATTCGAGGCAAGCAAACTATGCCCTACATGAACGATCCAACAAATAACATTGTAGACCGTGTAAGATTGGTGGTAGGTGATATTTGGTCCGACATGGAGCTACTTGCCGATGCCGATTATGAATACTTCCTTAGCAAGTACAATAGCAATGAAAACCGCGCTGCACTAGATGCTGCTCGGGCACTTTTATTTAAGCTGGCTCGGTTAAGCCGAGAACGCACGGGTGATATTGAAGTTTATGGTAGCGAGTGGTTTAAAAACTACAAGTCTGCCCTAGAGCTTATGATTAAAAACCCAGAACTTTCTATCTCTCTTGCAATGCCATACGCTGGTGGTATATCCAAAAGCGATATGGAGCAGAACGATTGCAACACAGATAATGTCACACGCGAAATCTACATTGGGTTTACAGCAGGCAGGAAGCTCTATCAAGAGAATACTCCTGACGTTACATTTGATGCCCCTTTTACATTCTAAGGGGTGACTTATGGCTTCTGTACGACAGTATGATAAGCGTTCCCTGACTTCCCTGATTAAGAGGGTCAGGGGGATAGATGGCACCGTTATATCTACTGGCTTCTTTGCAGAAGACACGTATGGCCCAGAGAATGCAAGTTTACCTGTCGCACAAGTGGCTTGGTATAACGAACGTGGGCTGGGAAACATGGTGCCTTCACGCCCATTTATGACGAAGACTTTTACCGAGGCAATGGAACTTGCGTTCTATGCAAAAGGCGTCAGTTCAGTATTCGAGGATGTCTTACTACAAGGCCGTCTAACAGACCGTAAGTTAAAGGCGCTGGGACTGCACATTGTAGGAGTGATGAAGATGAACATCATAGATTGGAGTTCTCCAGCAAACAGTGAGAGGTGGGCTGCCATTAAGGGCAAAAATGACCCGCTAATCTTCACTGGGAAAATGCTGGCGTCTGTCCGATTTAAATTGGAGAAACCACATGCTTAACCCACCACTCCTACTTGTAGGATCAGCAATGCTCGCGGTAACTCGCACCACATCGCAGACGTATATCGACGGGCGTGTTGTTCCCGGTACATCTAGTGTAGTGCAGGTTAGAGCAAACGTCCAACCCATCTTAAAGTCCACTGACACCTACCTGCTCCCAGCAGCAGATCGCTCCAAGGCAGTAATAAAAGTCTACACTAGCGGTAGTGCCTTGCAGCAACTCAAAGAGGGTGGTAGTGGCTGGTCAGCCGATCAGTTTGTTTGGCAAGGGGAAGTGTACGAGGTAATGAAAGTTATCAATTATGCTATGGGTACGTTGGAACACTATAAAGCCTTGTGCTCAAGAGTGGAGCTAACGTGAACATTTATAAAGACTTAGAAGATAGCTTGTACGCTTACGTCAGTTCCTTATTCCCCGCATGGCGAATAATCTTCCCCTTCCAAAATGGGCCTGAGCCTCAGACACCTTACATGGTGATTGATGTTAAACGCCTTGATGCTGTTGGCCGGGAGCAATCCTCCGGTGGTGTCACGATTGACGAGTTTGGTACAGGCTCTACAACGACGATCCAGCATTATGCTGCTCAGATTCGTTTTGAGTTCGTAGGAAAGAACGATACCAATACGGAAGTTGCAGAGATGGCCCACCAGTTGGAATTGAATCTCCGGACTCCCGAAGGATATGAACTGCAACATCTTCAAAACATTGCCCTGTATTCTTATGCTCCAATTGAAAGATTGGCTTTGAAGCGGGAAACAGATATGTATATGTTCTACCAACTTGATACACAGTTTGGCTATGCTGTTCAGATAATTACTGAGAGCAACTGGATTGCATCGGTTGATAATATTACAGGCACGTATCACAACGCTGGCAGAGAGCCAGACTATACCATAGTTTCGACTATCGAAATTTAATCTCTAGGAGCAAGTATGACTCGTCTAACAGACATCATCACGATTAACATCACACGGGAAACTGCGGCTGTTTCTCAAACTAACTTCAACGTGCCACTGTTCATCGCAGCCTTCACTGACTGGTCTGAACGTGCCCGTGAGTATTCTTCAATCGAAGCCGTTGCTTCTGATTTTAGTACCGTCTCAAATGTTTACACTGCTGCAACCAAGCTATTTGGNCAGCAAATCCGACCTACTAAGATTGTAATTGGTCGCCGTCAAATCCCTGCTGCTACTGCTGTAATCAACACTGTTGCAGATTCGACCTCTTACACCCTGACAATCAACGACCTTGAGTTTACTTTTGTGTCTGGTGTTGCAGCCACAGATAATGAGATTACCGCTGGCCTGCTTTCTACCTATGAACTCACCCCTATCACTGGGGTTGTGGTTGTAGATAACGCCGATGGCACTATGACCATTACTTCCAGTGTTGATTGGTCTATCTCTGTCGGCGTTAACATGAGCCAGACAAACGCTGTGCCGGTTGAGTCGTGGACTGATAGCCTAGAAGCTGTCCAAGCTGCAAACGATACTTGGTATGCGCTGAGTGCTGAGTCTCACACCGAGGCCACCGTCCTTGCTCTTGCTGGTTCAATTGAAGCCAAGAAGAAAATCTACGGTTTCAGCTCTGCTGCACTGGATATTAAGTCTGGCGTTACCACTGACCTGTTTAGCCAACTGCAAGACTTGGGCTATCAGCGTACCTTCGGTATCTGGTCTGCTCAGGCCGACACACAGTTCCCTGAGTGTGCTTTGATTGGCTACCAGCTACAAGAGCGTCCGGGTAGCAACACTTGGGCTTACAAGAGCTTGAGCGGCGTTACAGTTAGCACCCTGAGCGATACCGAAGCTACCAACATCAAAACCAAGGCAGGCTCAACCTATGAGAATGTCGGTGGTCTGAATGTGACAGTTGGCGCTAAGATGTTTGGTGGTGAGTGGATTGACGTAATGGTCTTTGTTGACTGGCTGGAAGCCCGTATGCGTGAGCGTATCTGGTTCCGTCTGGCTAACAGCAAGAAAATTCCGTACACACAAGCCGGTGCCACTATCCTTGAAACTGAGGTACGTGCTCAACTGCGTGAAGGTGTGCGTGTAGGTGGTCTTGCTGAGAACCCAGCATACACTGTCAATGTCCCAGACATTAGCACCATTGCACCTAACCTGAAAGCACAACGTATCTTCGACGGTATCGAGTTTGTTGCCACCCTCGCCGGTGCTATCCACTTCGTATCCATCCGTGGCCGCGTAACCGTATAATGCAAAGTAGGGGGCTAAACATGCCCCCTCATACAGAGGAATTAATATATGGCTTCTACTACTCGTCTAGCCACGTTTTCGCCAAACGATGTCACTATCGTAGTAACGCAAACTAGCACAGGCATGGCCCACATACTGGGTGGTTTTACAGAAGATGCAATCGTTACTGTAGACCGTAACGCAGAAACATTTACCCTGTACACTGGTGCTGATAATTCGAACACTCGGATTTTCAACTCTAACACAGCCGGTAAGATTACTGTCTCCCTGCAGCAAACATCAGCCTCTAATGATTTTATGATGGGGTTGTACGAACAGGACCGAGCTAACCTGAAAGGTTTGTTCTCAATCTCGGTTATGGATAACAGTGGCCGCTCTAAGTATTTTGCTGAGGAAGCTTATATCGGCGTTGTTCCGAACTCTGCTTTTTCTAACTCTATGCAGATGCGTGACTGGGTAATCCATGCTCCATTGCTTGAAACAACAATTGGTGGTAACTCAGTCTTCTCGGCTGAGGATGCTGCAGGTCTGGATCAGTTGGGCGTTGCTGTGGCCCCTCGCTGGATTTAACACCTACACTGTCGGTAACTTTAAGGGGAGCTTGAAGCTCCCCTTTTTAGTCTGGAGAATTTGTCATGTCTGCACCACTACTAACCTACTCACCACAAGAAGTCCTAGTATCCCTTGCCGGCCTCCACACCGTTGGTGGTTATGTAGATGGTACTTTTGTAAAGATCAGCAAGAACTCCAGCCCATTTGAAAGCCAGACGGCGATGGATGGACAACGTGAACGCCTCTATCACCATGACGAAGGCTACACACTGGAACTCACGCTGGCACAAAGCTCTGCAAGCAATAACATATTATCTGCTCTTCATAACGTGGACTTGGCCACACGTAAGGGTAAATTCCCTGTCATCATCAAAGATGGCACAGGCCAAACTTCATTCTTTAGTGGTACGTCATGGGTCCAACAAATACCTGACGTGACATTTTCAAATCAGATGGAACAACGTACTTGGGTTATTGGTTGTGCAGACGCGGTACTCGCAATCGGTGGCAATGGTTCGACTAGCGCAATCGAAGATGCTCTGCTTGTCGGCTCTAGTTTCCTCCCTGCCCTTAAATCTTTTGGTGTCTTTGGAGGATAAATGGCCGCTCAAGTATTGACGTACAGTCCAAGCGATGTTAAACTGATTATCTCTGGTTACACCCTAGGAGGGATTATGTCTATCTCCTTCCGGTGGACCACACCTCCATTCCGCATGGTTCGTGGCATCCGTGGTCGTAACACACGGGTCTACAACCAAGATCGGAGTGCCGTGATTGAGATAGAAGTTCAACAAACCTCAGTTACAAATGATGTTCTTAGTAGCATTGTCCTGCTCGACTACGCTCAGAAAGCTGCACGACTCGATTTAGCCCTGAGTGATAACTCTGGCCGAACATTGATCCAGACAGCCGAAGCGTATGTAACGACCCTCCCGGATATAACCTACTCGTCAGGCTTCAATGTTCGTCGTTGGACTTTCGAGATACTGGAAGTAACCGATGGGACAATCACGGGTGCTGCTAACCAAGACTCTGATTTCTTCTCCAGTTTCGCTGGAGCTGACCTTCTCAATAAAGCTGCAGGTATAGGGAAAGATGCACTGAACACCGTAACTGGGTTCCTGTGATCCTGTGGCTGCTAGATTTTAATTACCCTCAAAGGAGTACAACATGATTGAACAGAAAGTAGTAAGTATCAAAGGAACAGATTTCAGCATTACCCACTTGCCTGCTAGTAAAGGCGTTCGCGTCTTGAAGCAACTCGGTAAGCTCTCTGGCCCTGCATTCTCTTCCTACCAAGATGGTGGTTTGTCTGCAGCTATTGCGGCTCTATTCGATAATATCGACTCTGTGGATGTTGAGCAACTGATCCGTGATCTGGTTGCAACGGCCAGCAAAGGCAGTATGGCGATTAACTATGACATGGAGTTTGCTGGTAAGTACGATACCCTCTTCCTGTTGGTAAAAGAGGTAATCGAATTTAACTTCGGATCAGTTTTTACTCTACTAGGTTCAGAAGAGTAAATCCCTCATCTGGACCAGCGCCTGCTCCCGACGCCCGCACTGCTCGCCTGCTCAAAGAGTTTTCAATTGAGTTTGATCTGTTCCAGATTATTACAAGCGAGCTGAGGTTAGCCACACTGCATGACCTCCAAACTGTGTACAACACAGAAGACCTTTACGACCTGATGGAAGTCGTCGAAGCTGACCGAGAACTCCGCGAAATTGCAGCCTTAGCTGCAAAGCAGAATGAAGATAATAACCGAGGTGTGTGATGTCAGGCGATAAAACGATAGCAACCCTTGTAGGTAAACTACGATTTGAGGCCGATTACCGGCCTCTAATGAACTTTGAAAAGAAGCTAGATGCCGTCTCCTTAAAGATGCAACATGTCTTGGGGCTGGGCAACAAGAAAGTAACAATGAAGATTGGCCTTGACCTCAGAGGCCTGTCAGCAAAGATTAAGGCAGCCGAGGCTGTCCAGATCAAACTGAACAATGTAAAGCTCAGCAGAGAAGCCATAGAGCGTGTACATGGCAAGTTAGAGACCATTGGCGCTCACCGGATAACGCTTTCTAATATCCGTATTTCAATGCAGGACATACGCGCTCAAAAGATATTGATGCGTAGTTTGTTCGAATCAACAACCATCGACCTCCCTGTTGATGTAAAATTACGTGCTGCTGAAAAGGCATTACGTGCATGGAAGAAGACAACAGAAGAGAAGTTTAAGCTATACATTAATGCTGACATCTCTCGCAAGAAACTTCTAAACAACATCCGCCAGTCTCTTCGGTATGTAACAGGGAAGATTGGCACTATACGGATTCCAACTCCTAAGATTAAGTTAACAGTTGACCGTGTAGCTCTTCGGGCTGAGATTGCTTTAGTATTGGCTCAGATTGAGCGTGAAGCTAAGATACGCATTCGCCTGACAGGAGATGTTAGTGGACACCCTCGTCCCGGCCCCGGTGGTGGTGGCGGTGGTGCAGGACGTGGAGCATTAGCGGGTGGTATTGCTGGTGCTGCTGGTGGCTTCGGCAGAGGCCTTGTGCCGGGTCTTGGTGGTGCATTCGCCATCATGCAGTTGAACAAGATCAACCAAGAGTTACAAGGGCAAGCCTTGGCTCTAACATCGGTTACAGGGAGTGCAGACGCGGGTAAGGTACAGCAGAAGTTTGTTGATGACCTTGCAGCGCGTGTTGGTCTAGTTTCCAAAGATGTAACTCCCGCCTTCACTAAGATGTTGGCATCGGGTACAACTGCTGGCATGACCACAGAAGACATTCAAAAGATCTTCACAGGCACTTCTGAGTTTGGCCGTGTAATGGGGCTGGACAGTGAGAGCATGAAGGGTAGCTTCAAAGCTATCGAACAGATGATTAACAAACAGCAGGTAATGTCCGAAGAGCTGAAAGGGCAACTTGCTGAACGTATGCCGGGTGTTGTTTCTGCTATGGCAGAAGCAGCAGGCTTTGGCACAGAAGATGGTGCCGCAGCTAAGCTGTTTAAAGCCATGGAGAAAGGTGAAGTTGACTCCACGAAGGTGTTGGTTAAGTTCGCTGAAATCCTTGCAGAACGGTCAAGGCAGGGTGGAGCATTGTCTGCGGCTGTCAAATCTACTGCAGCAGAGCAGAGCCGCTTCCTTGACNCCTTCAACAAGGCAGTCCCTATCTTCGCTGCAGGTGGCTTTGATAGAGGCATGAGCACCTTGTTTGCGGACATGGCTCGCAGCTTAACTGGCTCCGAGCACCTTATCCGTGCCCTTGGTGGCGCATTTGAATATCTCTCTGTTTCATTTGCCGTTATCCCTAAACTGATTGCTAACTTTTCAGATGCACTCCCTAACCTATCAAGTAGGTTGGGGCTTAGCGAAAAAGGACTGATCGGGCTTGGCGCTGCTGCATTTGTTAACCTCTTCCCTTTGGGCCGTATGCTGAGCATCTTCTCTGGGCTGCTATTGGCCGCAGAAGACTTTGCTACGTTTATGAGTGGTGATGGTGAGAGCGTATTTGGTAATTGGTTCAACGACCTGACGCCAGAAAAGCAAGAAGTATTGGTTAAGTTTGGCACTGCAATCACCGATCTGGCTGGAGCATTTGCGACACTTAGCGGAATGGTCTGGGATGGTTGGTCGTCTATCTTCGGTTACTTTGAAGAATCAGGCCTAGGCTACGGCGTACTCAGCGTGATAACGGACATCATTGAGCGTATTACGGATTTAGTCCGTATTATGGATGCGTTTAAAAACGGCAATGGGGTGGAGGTTCTGGGAGAGATCGGGCTTAAAAATATATCGGCAGCGGGTAAAATCTTTAACATGGCTGGCGATTCTGTACTACCCGGAAACCCCCTCCAGAATTCGACAGCATGGATGCAAGGAATTTCAGGCGCAGAGCTAAGGGAGATTTTGGAATTTAAAGCAGCAAGGGCAACCGCTGATCGTAGCCCTGCAGGACAACCTGCTGCCCTTCCAAATGGCCCACTTGCACCCTCGACTGTAAACATCAACATCAGTGGCGCGGGTGAACCGGAAGTCGTTGGTCGTATTGTGCAGAACACCCTAGAGTCCATGTTCCATACCACACGCACTAACCTAGTTGAGACGAAGAAATGACAGTAGCAATTAAACGTGAAAACGGAGACTTAATCTGGTTTGATGCTATCCTTTCTTTTGGCCGGCAACTCTCTGGGTCTGTATCCAAACACCCTCTGGAAACAGGGGCAGTGTTAACCGACCATACAACAATTGAGAACGAAGTCATATCTTTTAGTGGGCTTATAACAGATGCTGACTTCAACCTCCACAGACCTCTCATTGACGCGGCAACAGCCACGCAGTTTGATTTGATAAACAAGCAGTTCGTGAATAACACCCCCGTGGCATCTACGCCAAACGGGGGCGCTCTTATCAATAACATCCTAATCAATGAGACTTCCAGTCTTATCAGATTCCTACCCGAGAGTGTCGGACAGTTCTTTGATTCGAAAGCTCCATCAGTTAGCCTGAATCCGCAGACGCCTACAAAGGTTATATCGGCGGCGAATGTTCAGGCACGGCTGATAGACATCTTTAACCAGCGTGAGAACTTCATTCTCCTGAGTTTCGATAGCAATAAGATTATTGATTCGTTCGACAACTGTGTAATGACATCGTTGAACTTACAGGAAGACCCAGATAGCGGGGATGCGGTTTATCCCATTATCACTATTGAACGCGTCACCTATGCAACTTCAACCTCTGTTAAAATCAAAACTCGCGTTAGCCCCTCTGTCGAGAAGAAGGCAGCAGACCAGCAAAACAAGGGTAAGCAGCAGGTCGATAGTAAAGTTGACTTGGACGTAGATAAGAAGTTAGACCCCGATAAGGCCAGCCAGATGATTAAACTAGGGAGGTTATAAGTATGAGCTTTTCAATCACTGAGCTGCCGCTGTACCAAGATACCTTCTACCGTTACACCATCAACTTGGAAGGCCTGCAGCGTACATTCAATTACTACTGGAATGAACGGGCAGGTGCTTGGCACTTTGATGTGAAGAATGCAGACGGTACACCAGTCATTCTAGGGCAAGCACTTGTGGCACAATACCCCATTGTTGTGGATTACCCACTAAAGTCCGAAAGTATGACAGGGTACTTCCTGTTGCTTCCAAATAACCCGGATACGAGAATGGACCCTCTGGAGTCTTCTGTAGTTCCCCAATTCTTTAAGTTCTACTATCTCTACCAACTACCGGAGTAAATACTTATGCCAAACCAGATTCCTCTGCAGAAAGATCGGATGTATGAGTTTATCGTCGGGGATTACAAGTCTGGGGATGGAATAAAGATAACTGACCTCCAAGTTAAGTTCGACATCTCAAAGTCTGCGGATAACAAACGCTCTTCTGATAGTGCTACAATCGAGGTTTACAACCTATCTCGGAGCACCCTTGGGAAATTGGAAACTGAGTTTCTAACTTGTACGTTTGCCGTAGGCTACCGAGATACAGGTGTGCAGATAGTTCAAACAGGTAATGTGGTTGAAACTCGCACCGTAAAGCAAGGGCCAGATCAGGTGACGCAGTTTATTCTGGGCGAAGGGTACACTGCCCTAAACCACCAAAGACTTAAAACGCTGGTTGCACCGGGCAAGACTATGGAAGACGTGATCGAAGAGATTCGTAAACAGATGCCGGGAGTTGCCCGTGGTGCCTACGTTGGGACCGTTGGGACAAACCTAAGCAACCCTGTACTGTACGGCTATCCTTTGAATGGCAGTCCCAAACTGATGCTAGATCGCTTTGCTAGGGAGAACCGATTGGAGTGGCGAGTGGATGGTGATTCCCTTTACGTCAATGAGCAGAATGGTCTGATTAGTAAGGACACCTCAGAAGCTCCCCTGATCTCCAGCAGCACGGGTTTGATCGACATTCCATACTATGCCAGCGGATCAAGTGAAAAGCTCCCCACAGACCCTCGCAGGCGGACTGGGGTTAAATTTAAAGCCCTGCTCAACCCCAACATTATTGTAGGGAAACTAATACGACTTGAGACAGCGGTCCTCCCCCAGCTTAACGGCTTCTACCGGGTTAACGATTTACGTTACACTGGAGACTACCGTGGTGGTGATTGGTTTGTAGAGTGTGTCTGCTCTCAAGTAACAGGTGTGGAGTTAGCCCAATGAATAATACTTCCCTAGAGGAACTGCTTCAACTTAGCTTTCAGTCGGGTCTTGCGGAGATATATACTTGCCTCCCTTGCCGCATTACAAACATCCCGAACAATCTTACTGATCTTCGGGTAGATGTTGAGCCAGTCATTAAGACCAAGTATTCCGACAGCACAGATGAAATACACTCACAAATACTGGGTGTTCCAGTTGTGTTTCCATCTGGGCGGACATCTTTAATTAGTTTCCCGCTCTTTGTCGGAGATACCGTCTTATGTGTCTTCTCCCAGCAAGGCCTTGATAACTTCAAGCAGGGTAACGGGACTGTGGCAATGGCCAGTGACTTTCGTCGGCTGGATAGCCGTGATGCAATTGCTATCCCCGGTATGGTCCCTTTTGGAATGTCCTTGAATAACCCTGACGTGCGTTTTTACCCTCACAACCCAGCCGACCTTGTTGTTGCCCACAATATTGCAACTGGCACGGAAGTTGAAATCAGGTTGAAGATGAACGGCGATGTTGTGGTTAACACTGCCCAGAACGTGATAATGAATTGTGCAAATGCTACATTGAATTGTGATACATCCACCGTTAACAGTACCACATCTACGGTGAATACTTCCACGGCAGAGTTAGCTTGCACAACTGCCTCAGTAACAGCTTCAACCATGACGTTCGATGTGGGCGATACAGTGTGGAACGGGAACGTCTCGTATACCGGCACCATCACCCTTAACGGTATACCATTTGCTAGTCACAAACACACAGGCGTATCCGCAGGTCCAAACGTATCTGGCGGACCAACAGCATAAGGAACTCAGATGGATATTCTATTAAATCGCGGAACAAACGACATCGTATTCACCAATGGGGTTTCCTCCGTAACACGCGATCAGCAGACGGTTGTTGCTCAGAGATTGAAAATTACACTGCAGACATTCTTAGGAGAGTGGTTCCTGAATCTCGATACAGGCATTCCATACTTCCAGCAGATACTGAACAAGGTACGAAATAAGAGCAGCGTCGATGCAGTCTTTCAGTCGGCAATCCTAGCTGACCCCGGTGTTCTTGAAATGGTTTCGTACAGCAGCACCTTAGATTCTGCAGCCCGTGGATTTGACTTGAGCTTTTCAGTTCGGGTTCAGAACGGAAGTGTAGTTCCCTTAGATTTCACCCTTCTTGTAGGAGAGTAAGAAAATGGCAGGTCTTTCAAACACAGGCTTAGAGATTCGGCGCTTGCCCGAGATTTTGGCAGAAAATAAACTACGGGCACAGGACATCTTCTCGGATCAAGTTGAGACAGGGGATGTTGTGGATGTATCGGACAACTCTGCATTGGGCCGAATGATCGGTATTGTCGCCCCTGCCGAAGCTGACATCTGGGAAGCACTGCAGCAAATCTTTGATAGCTTCAATCCAAACACTGCTACAGGGTTTGCACTGGATAACATGGTTGCCCTGTCAGGAATCAGCCGCCTAGTGGCTGCGTCCACCAGCGCACAAGTCCTGTTGCAAGGTGTTGTGGGAACTTTTATCACGGCTGCTGCAAAGGTTTCATCATCTACAACACAGCGTCTATTCTCTATCCTCACACCTATTGCGCTCTCTCCTATGGGGGCTTCTGGTGTAAGTGTAGGGGTCGTTGTGGTGCTGGACAATACAGACTACACAGTTAGCTACTCCACAGATGGTGGTGTGAACTTTGTCAATGTTACCGTTGATTCGGGTGTAGGTGCAACAGAAGCCAGTATTCTTGCCGCACTTAAAGCACAGTTCGATGTGCTAGTTGGGGGCGTATTCACTACTGTCGTTGTTGGACCACTGGTACAGACTGACCG
>JGI1221J13441_10000340_pt1 | contig 21505 bp, 32 predicted proteins | sample LakVidmifraction_4_FD_13441 | JGI IMG/M metagenome (IMG submission 13441) | reverse complement strand
AGATCGTTCGTTGTAGAGCAACGTTGGAACCCGTTTTCCTTTAGTTATGATTTTTCTATACCCTAGATCAAGCCAGCGGCGCTGGTAGCTGATTAATTCCCCATGTTCATCTAAATTTGGGTATATGACACTACTATCAGGGCACGACATAATATTATACCTCTTACACATGTCATTTGTTATGTTGTACCTGACTAACCACTTCCTCACTGGTAGTGGGAATTCATCTGGGTTGGAAATAGCCTCTGGCCAATCTGGGTTACTTATTTCCTTTGGGGGAACATAATCCCAACTTCTATCTAAGGATTGGGTAAACCCACAACTAAAGCAGTAATAGCCATTACCATAAACACAGAACGGTTTAGCTTTATGGTTGCCCCCACATCTGGGGCAGTCCCTAGAATTACTTAGGGCTTTCATAACTATCTCTCTGATGATATGAGGCAATGCTTTCCATAAATCTGTCTGGATTGGAGCATATAGCATCCATAATATCTAAAGGAATACCACACATTTTACAATGTGTTTCATAAAGACTACCACTAAAATATTGGGTGGCTGTATCCTTCTCCACTCCTTCAGGACCGGTTAAATCTATTATGGCTTGCACTATAATATTATAAATAACCCTGGCAATACGAAGTTTTTGTAGTGTAGGGTCTGAGAATTTGTCGCAGCTATACCAGACTAAAGCATCTACAAGCCCATGTTTTTGTTTAGTAGAGATCATAAGAACCCCCTCTTGTGTGTATGTGTTCATAGTGTTTCCTTTAGTTATAACTCTGTATTGTAGTAGCAGAGCTTTATTTTCTCCCCATCACCTATAGTGTAGTGTATGTCTTCCACTAAATCAACCATCTCATCTTCAAGTAGTGCAATTGCATATATTTTAAATCTGTCATAGCTTGTTTCTACTCTCTCAATCTGGTTTAGTACGTTCTTATATGTAAACACAACTCTAGTCATGGGGGATGGTTTCATACTACTCTCCTTTAAAGGTTGGTGTGATTCAGACCTCTTTGCTCAGGGCATAGCCACTCTATGAGAGCAGATTGTCTCTTGAATATAATACCTATATACTACTTAGGTACTACCTATGTGTCTATGTTCGTAGCCTAAAGCGAAGAACATAATTAACTAGTGTAAGGCATTATCAGCTAACCCTGCAGTTTCTTAAGCTGCTGTAGCCCGGGCCCAGGGCAGTCACCTTTCGGCGTCAGTCGACATCTTGCTGTTTATAATGGAGGATGGTTATTCATCCCAAAGGGTCTGCTCTCACAACCCGCCTTACATGTTTAGTATAGCATATAATAACGTTATGTCAAATACCCCCTTGACAATTGGGAAATAGGTGTTATAATAAACTTACTAATCGAGTTACGAGAACAAAAAATGATTAATCGCGAGAAATTTTATGAAGGATATAGAAATACATTCGGCGGTTTGAAACAATCTAATGTAGACTGTCTTGAAGCTATATTTAATGTTTTTGATTCTGCACCTAAGGTGGTTAGAGATATTGAAAAGAAAGCTTATATGTTAGCTACTGTTAGACATGAAGTAGGCGCAGACATGATTCCTATTGTCGAGAACATGAACTACTCAGCCAAAAGAATAACCCAGGTTTGGCCTAGTAGATTTCCTACAATAGCTTCTGCACAACCGTATGCTAACAATCCAGCTAAGTTAGGTAACAATGTATACGCCAATAGGCTAGGTAATGGTGACAGTGCTAGTGGGGATGGGTTTAGATACAGGGGTAGAGGCATAGGCGCACAATTCACCGGTAAAGTTAATTACATAAAATTTGGAAAGCTATTTAACGTAGATTTGGTAGGTAATCCAGAACTAGCCGTTGATTTAGACTTAGGGGCTAAGGTGTTGTTTAAAGGTAGCATGGAGGGGTTATTTACTGGGGTGGACTTGGGTAAATATATTACAGAAACTAATGTGGATTATATTAATGCTCGTAGAGTTATTAATGCAGATGTAGGTAGGGTGGGGTCATCTATAGCTTCTGATGCAAGAAAGTTTGAAAAGATTTTGAGAAAAGCTTATGAGTGTTGTGTTTAATTGAAGGAGTCATAAAATGACTAAAAAACAATGTATGGTATGCGGAGCCAAGGCTTGCGAATATACAATAAAAGAAACTCCTTTTACGTATAAAGGAGAAACAACTTTTATAAGGCAACCAGGTGAATGGTGTGATGCCTGTGGGGAAGGCGTATTAACAGATAAAGATACTCATGCCACGACGAAAGAAATGCAAACGCATAAGGCTAAAGTTGATCGATTACTGACCCTAAGCAAATTGAAGAATTGATGAATGTTGTTAACCCGGAGGAGCTACTATGACAAAGAAAAAAAGTAAAGCTAAAAACCCTTCCAATGCTTTATATAAAGCAGAGAATAGAACGGCTAAGAACAAAGCTATTAAGATTGCCACTCATCAAAAGGAGCACCCTAGTGACACAACAAAAATTGGAGAGAAGCCAAACTACAGAAGAAGAAAGCCAGAAGAGCGTGTATTCGGAGGAGTTCAAAAAATCGTTTCGTCTCCTAAACAGCAAACTAAGCGTTGAGGATTTGGCTAATTATTTGAATATGAGTGGGCAGGAAATTAGAAGACTGCGACGAGAGTTAAAACTAGTGTAAGGATTCCTTAGGCTAGAGCGGCATTAGAATAAAAGCAATATACTGTGCTCCCGCTATAATAATTATGCATAAACTTAAGCCCCTTAATTGGGGCTTTTCTGTTTTACATGGGCAGCATTTTAGTTAGTTGATTGGGGGTTATGTACCCACCACTTGCATTATTAGGCTGTACTGTGAATACACTGTTAGCTGTAGCAGCCCCCACTGGTAGATTGGAATTACCAACATCTCTATAATAAACATACCATCCACCATCTCTTAATGGCCCCACCCTAACTTTAGCTCCATCCGTAGATTGTAGGTCTAGAATACTAGCCCCGTCTTGGAATTCTATTGGTACATTAACATCAAAAGGATTGGGTACAAATCTTCCGGCTTTGTCATAGAAAAATGGTGTCCCTAATCTAGGTGTTATACCACTAGCCCATGCTAATTGGGTAATACCTAAATCATTCCAATCACCTTGTGTTGGGTTGGTTGCGACGCATAATGCACTAGGGCTAGCGACACAACTAATTCTAGTAGTAGTGAGATTGGCGCCCACAACAAAAGTGCTTCCGGAGACGTTATGGGTGTATGTAATATCTACTTGATAATCTCCACTAGTGTCGCCAAAAACATATGTTGTCGATGTAAATTCCACAGAAGTTATGGTGGAGTTAGTAGGTACACTGTTATATCCAACCATAGCGGCAGCCTCAGCAGCACCTGCTAATAGAAAAGTTGTTTCATAACTAGTACCTCTAAATGAGACGCATGAAAAATAAAACCCTACTGCCCAATCAGGCACCAACCCACCCCCGTCAAATGCCCCTGTTCTATCTACTGGAGGAATGAAGGCAAAAGCTGCATCCATTACATGAACTACTATAGACCTGGTCCCATCATCCGTAAATAGCCCAGTTAACGCTCTAATGTCATACCCTGCAGAAGCTACCGCTTTCCCTGCAGCATCTACTGTATAATCTAAAACACTTTCAGTGTCAAAGAATCCATCTCTATCGGAATTATCTCCAGTAGCTAAATCCTCACCTAACCCACTAATCCCAATTTTAGAGCCTTCTGCACCAGCTGTTTGCCCAGCTTCTCCCGCTCTGTCGCCAGCTTCGTTGATTAGTTTTTGATTAGTTGTACCTCTAGGCTTAGTGGCCCCTACCGCACCCGCAGCAGCAGCTTGAACATCATCTGTATTAGGGTTGAGGTAGGCTGTAGACCTAGCCCCATTAATAGAAGACTTTGCTTCTAGATTAACACCGGACTGCTGATTAATGAGTTTTTTAAGTTCATCATATCGACTAATCTTTCTTATATTATCGCCGTAAGTACTCATTATTATCCATAGCTCTGGTATTCTGTATCGTCTGTTGGGATGTTAACACTGTAAGATTGTGCCGCATATAACCCCCTATCTTGCCGAATCTGGTCCGGAATAGCTGGAACATCTACGGTGAAACTTTCTTGGTAGAATGTTCTGGTATAGTTGCCTTGCGGATATTCACTAGTATATTGTAGTCCATATACATTACCGACATAACCAGTCCAGAGTTCACTACCATTACTGTCAGGGTTTACACCTAGGTGGGTTCCTAAACTAGCTCCTACTTGGGGCAATACGTAAACATCACTAATAAGGGTGGGGGCTACTAACGCACTATTTGTAGCTGAACCAACTCCTCGGTATTGTGCTAAAACTACTTCTGTGTACGCATCACCTGGGTCTATATTCATAGTGTGGGTTATACGTTGGCATTTACCTTTACCCCTCACCCATTTACCAGTAAGTTCTACAGTGTGTCGTAATTCTATTCCTGGTATCAACTCTCTTTGGAAAGTGATGTGTGTATCTCGATGACTAGCCAGTATGGTTGTATTAGCTTTATTTAAAGCAGAGATGCAGGCATTGTTAAACCTAGAACGGTCTTGGTCACCATTAAAGAAATAGCTACCAAAAGCATCAGAGTGTAATGTAACACCTGTGGGAGGAATCTGATAGGCGTCATAGGTTTCCCAGGAAGCATAATCATCATTAGATGTTACACCATAGTTTTCAACTGTAGATAGCACACCATAAATAGCTTGGCTTGTAGGAGCTGTTACAGATATAGTGTAAGATTCTTTAACATTCTGATTAAAACGTGTCGTAGCAATCCATGAGGCATTCATTGTATATAAATCTGTGTTGTCAGCAATAACAGTTGTAACACTACGCATTAATGGGTTACCGGTAGCATCTAGAACAGCTACACCATTACTATCCACAATAGGAGCTGTTAATGTCCCACTCTCCATAGTACTCCACTGCACCCAAGCAGTTCGACCACTTCTGTCTGTACATTGATAGGTGCCTGAGCGGAATTGTTTACCGAAGTTGTATGGGTCTGCTATAGAGGGTAATTGGTACACAGGCCACCCAGCGCCTTGAACAGCACTTCTAATCAGTTCTTTAGTAGGCATAGAAGGACGATTTTTAAGGAAGGGGCATATACCACCAACTCCTGTTGTAGGACTTAGAGGAGCGTAGGGATGGTTCCATTGGAAATTAGCTTGTCTGTGATGCATACGTTGAAAGCCGTATTCCATAGTTAGATTAACTTGGTTTACAATTTTAGCGGAGCTTTCTATTGTGAGCTGAGGGTCTCTTCTATAAACAGCACTAGAACCATAAATATATTCGGCAGAAGCTTTAGGTGTCCAAGATGTTAGTGTGGCATTATTGGCACCATCGAAATCTAAACTACTGGGGGTGGTAGTAAGACGTGCGTTAATACGTTCATAGACGTCGTTAGCGGCCCCCAATACCTCATAGCTATAGTAGCCTATGTAGCCCTCAGTAGCTCCAAGCCCACCTAGTAATTTACGCCTATCGGCAACACATCGTAATGTAAGCTTTTCATTCAGCACATCAACTGTAGGAATATCAACCTGACCAGTAAATAGGCGCGTTATAACATCACCTTTACGTATATTAATTATAACAGACTTACCCTGATAGTTATGGAGGTCATAGACAGCTGGAGGCAGGAGCATGGTGAACTCCGCTGTGTGGTTATCATCTTCATTTTTAACCACTTCTATCGTACCATGTAGAACATTAGATAACACAGCTTGATAACCTAATTGTATTATAGGCTCCCAACCATTCCTATCATAGAATGTGTTAGGAAGGGCTACACTAGTTATATCTTTTTGGATAAATAATAATGTTTGTGCTGAGAGGTCTGCTGTTATATTTTTTGCAATGGACAATAATGTCTGTGCAGCCTGACTGACTTGTAGGGTGATATCCTTTTCAATGTACAATAGAGAGAATGCAGAGGAACCGGTATCACCGTTTAATATCCCATCATTAACTTGGTTGGTATTTAATAACATTTAACTCTCATATTTATTTTGTAGGTAGAGGATTGTCTTCTTTTATTGTGGTGAACCCTAACTTCCTTTATGAAAATGTTAGTAGTGTGGAAGTGGCGTAATCAACAACCCATGTAGTGTTGGCAACAACACAGACAACCTGTATGGAGTCATATTGTCCAGCAGGAGTTACACTGCCTGCCGTGGTGGTGGTGTTACCCAATCCTTTTATAGTTTGCCCACTTCCTGCTGTAATTTTAATACCTGCTGCCCCACTACTAGACACTTTAACCAATGAAGCCACAGCCGCTGTTGCTGGTAGTGTTACGGTTGTCAATGAACCGTTTGTGGACACATAAGCGTTATTAACAACCGCTGTTTGTGATGTACCAAATAAGGTTGTACTTGGTAGGCTTGTTGGTGCAGCTACGAAAGAAGGTAGTGATCCAGAACCATTAGAGGTGAATACAAACCCAGCAGTAGACATACCCGTACTAGCAGTTTGTTCAGCACCTGTAGCCGTAGTCCCTACACAAATTGGGGCATATGCGGTAGTTCCTGTTGTCCTTCCTGAACCACCTTGTGCTACAGTGACAGCTGAAGTTTCATAGGTGCCACTACCTGTCCGCTTCATAACACCTGTTCCAGAGAAGTCCCCATCAATAATTAGTTGACCTCCAGACCAAGAACCGCCGACAGCTACCTCTACTCTAAACAAATCAGAATTATATCTAAGCATCCCATTAACAGCACTCGGACGTTGTGCTGCAGTTCCTGCAGGCGCTTTGAAAGCACTTGTACCTGTCGAGTCTACATACCCACCAGAGCCTGGGGTTAAACTTAAATTACCTGTCGTAGCACTAACAACATTACCATCTAGACGGACGTTGTCAGCAGTAAATTGACCTGTAACGGTTAGGGTTCCAGATCCGTTTGTCGTAAATCCACTGTCACCTCCAAAGGCCCCAGCGTTATTATATTGTATTTGAGTTGTACTTCCGCCAGGAGTTCCTCCCCCACCTGCTGCTGCAAAGTATGCAACACTCCAAGAAGCTGCTGATGTTCCTGATGTAAGAATACATGTATAAATAGCAGAAGTAGCGCCTACCATAACTTGCACACTATTACTACCACTCGATTGAACAGTGACACTACCAGAACTATTGTTTACAACTCTGAATTGGTAGCCTAATGCTAATGTACTTGCAACAGGCAGTGTTACGGTTTGTGTTGTTGCACCTGTAAAAAACTGTTGTTGTGTACTGGTTACAGTTAACACCGTTGTACCTGCGGCCGTAGCTATAGTTGTGTACGCCGGNCGTATATTATTAGTAGTTAAATTACCATCATCATCTAGGGTGGCGGAGCTATTTTGTATAAGCTTACCTGTTGTACTATCAAATCTAGCTATGGCGTTATCAGTAGAACTAGCGGGACCAACTACATCTCCAGAACCACCACCCCCACCAGCTTTGAGTTGAAACTCATCAGCTGTGCTGTCATAGGTTACAACATAGTTATTAGTTGGTGAGGTGAATTGAGCTATAGGCATAGCTATAACCCCAAGCTCTTCTCCACTGTAGTATTTAATTAATCCATGACTAAAATCAGCGACAGAAGTATCTACCGCCATTTCACCAGTGGCGTCAACTGTTGGAGTCGTACTGTTGGGTACTTCAAAGCTGGTGGCACTACCAAAGTCAATAACATCACCATCTGTGGCAGTCATATCCAGTTTTCTATCTATGGAATTAGCTGTTACTCTAAGCTCAACTGTAGAGCCTGATAAGAATGTTTGACCAGTAGTTCCTTCAGCACCACGCGTAACTGTAAACGAAGGGGTGAGTGCATCATCTGTAGCAATAACAATTTCTCTCTTACTGCCTGATGTTATAGTTAGATAAAAAACCTCTCCACTACCTATTGCTGGAAGTCCTGTGGCACTTGTAAGTGTTATGGATGTAGCTGAATTCGAGATGCCGGCAGCTAGGGTTGTACTAAAATTATTTGAATGAATTCTTCTTGTCATTATACACCTGTCTGCTGTACAGCATTAATGTTTAAACCTAGCTCAGGAGTTCCTACGCTATTACTAACTACAGTTATTGTGTTTGTTACACGAACATGGAGTTCAAAGGCTTCAGAAACCCCACTTAGAATTGTATTTCCAAGAGATAAAGAAGCTCCGGGAGTAGCGGTGCTTAAACCTGCTAATGTTGTGGCTAAACGTATCTCTGTAATAGGGCTATCTTCTGCAACTAGGGTCCAGACAGCTGTTCCATCTGAGGTAGTTCCATTTAATATAATTCCCCATGTAGGCTGAGTAGTACTAGAAGTGCCTGCTGTGGTAATCTCATACCTATATCCATTGGGACTTGTTGGAATAACACTCTGACCTAATGTGTAGACTGTAGAAGCCTGCCATATAGGTTCTATGTATGTAGGAGTTAGGGTTATATTATCCACCCCCGGAGAACTAGTGGCTTGTAATTGTACGTTTGGCGTAGTGCTACCGAAATAATAGACGTAATCATGTGACCCATCAGATAAGTCGGTTTTACATGGCACCGTAAGTGTTGTGTCTGAGATGTTTAATAAATCATCATCATCATATAATATAAAATCAATGGCCATTTATTAGAATCCTGTGGCTTGTGCTTCTTGGGAAGTTGCTGTGGCAAGGGCTGTGCGTATCGCCATTCCTACGGCATTTGATTGAGCAATTTGCACTTCAAATTGTGGTCCTGCTCTAACTGTCACTTCTATTTTTTGTGCTGCGGGAGTAGATATAGCGTTCTTAGCATTCTCAAGCCCTTTAACAAGGCCTGAAGTTACGTCTGGGTTTCCTGAATCTGCGGCACTTATCTGCTTTCTTAATTTGGCAATCTCATCTAATCGACTAAAATCTATATCACCACCAGACACAGCAAAATTTGCATTGTTAAGTGATTGACGAAATTCTAATGCTTGTAATTTAACCTGCATAAAACTAATTTTAACTTGGTTTAGCATATCAAGGAGTAGTTGGAATGCGTTTACAGCCCCTATAACTCCCTCTATCACAAACGTACCGACAGCTTTACCCACTTCACCTAAACCGCCCATATCGATAATACTTTTCTGGATAAAATCAATAAACAGTTTTAGGGCCGGGGCTACAGCAGCTGTTAGTTGTGCAGCAAATACTCCAAATGTGGCCTTAAGTTTAGTTACAGAATCACCGTAATCATCTATAGCCCCAGCTTGTTTATCACTTAAACTACCACCAAGCTTATCAAACTCCGTAAACGCATCTGAGACACCACTCTTAAGCAGCTGTAAAGCAACTAAGCCGCTCTTACCGAATATTTCAAACGCCAATTTATTTCTGGTTGTATTATCACCAACCTGTTTAAAAGCTGTAGAGAGTGTTAACATTTGTTTTTCAAGTGATAGGCTGGCAAATGATTTTGCAGATATCCCTAAATCTTGGAATGCTTTAGCAGCCTTTGACCCATCGTCCTGAGAGGCTGCTAAGGCTTTGTTTAATTTTGTGACGGCAGCATCAACATCACCAGCACTAACACCAACTAATTCAGCAGCAAAGTTAAGTTTCTGTAATTGAGATACGGTGGTGTCAAATTTGGAAGCCTGGTCCACTAAAGCAGAGACCGCATCTGTAGTCTCATTAATAGTGTGTAATAATTTAATGAAGGCACCAACTGCACCAACACCTATAGCAGTGGCTGCAATTGCTCCAACTGATGCCATTGATTTAGCAAAACTAGAGGCAGCGTTTTTTGCCTCTTTAATTTTCTTATTGAAATCACTATTGTCTGCTTTTATTTTTGTTACTAGTTCACTATATTGTGCCATTACCTAATTCCACCTAATAGAGCCCTAAGTTGTGCAGTCAACTCAGCTTGTGTCATTTTATCTTGTTTTTCAAGATGTATCTTATTTTCAATTGTTTTTCTGTACTCTTCATTCTGTAGAGACGAAAAGGCAACCCAGTTCTGTAACTCTTCGGCACCCATGGACATTATCTCAGCCTGAGTTTTCCCAAGTCTTTCAGCCAATTGAAAACTAAAATACAAGAAGGGGTGCCTAATTAGTTTTTTGCTTTTTCTTCGACACTGTTTTCATCAAGAGAATTTAGTTCCAGACAAGCTTTAAACAGTCGTAATAGGCACGAGGCATTCTTACCTTTAAGTATGTCCATAGACTGGTCATCGAATATTCGTGTATTGTTATCATCAACAATACATAGACCTAGTAGTAGTAATATTAAATCACTATCGTTATTAATTTTCTGTCTTTCGGCTTCAAAATGTATCTGCTCGCAGAAATTTAAAGCTTTTAGTTTAATGTCCCCACCCCATTCCGGCATAGGAACAATAGATATTTTAACGTCTTGTGATTTTTTAATCTCGTCTAAATTTAACAGCATTTATTAGCTCCAAGCAGGCTCACCTGTAATTGCAAAAGTTGCAGTACCTTGGACAACGCCATCAGCATTAATATCGGCCTGCATTTGAAGAACAAACACTTCAGCAGTAAAAACATTAAGAGTTACGGAGGGGTCAGTGGCTGGGAGTGTGATAATCAGGGTCCTAACACTTTGTGCATCTCTTGCACTCAGCATTTGTGCTTGACCTGCGTCATCTAAATTCCAAACAAAATTCATTGTAAAATCACCCCAGTCCTGCAAACCCATTCTATATTCTTTTGCTGAACTAGCTAACGTAGTTACATCTATTTTACTGGCAGTACCACTACCGATACCAGTCATAGATTGATGCCCGTTTATTGTTATAGGGGTTCCACTAGAGTCATCTAGTGAGATTGTAGTGCCCTGCGTTTTAATTGATGGTGCTGCCATTTAAATTTCCTCGATTAAAAATTAATTATGCTACGCAGAGGTAGCTCACTTCTACATAGCAAGACCACCAAGCTTCAATTCTTTGTTGCCTGGATATGCTAACCTGTTGAATAAAAACATTATTTGAATTTTTAACTAATGTCTGTCTTCTAAAACTATCTCTTATAAGGTCTGCATAACTATCTACAAGAGCTGTCCCTATTTTTAGTGGGACGAAAATATCGACCTGATAAATTCCTTGGTGCATGTCGCCATTATTTAATGTGTATAATTGACTGCTAGCAGGTATTAATGTGGGGCGGACCCAAGACTCGCTTTGTACTGGTATTTCTGTTGAGTTAGGCCAAACTATATGTGGAAGTCCTGAAACAGCATTAAGCTTCGTGTTTAAAGCATTTTCTATATCTGTAAACACACTCATAATTTTTTCCTGTTTCTTTCTACTATGTTAGGCCACTCTAGGGCGCTAACCCTCATCATGCCTGTAGGTGCTTGTGTACTCCAACCAGTCTCAACCCTAAATGCGTAAGGCTGCTCATTAGTTATGGTGTAACTACCCAAACCATGTTTTTCTAGCTCCCAACTAGCTCTTAGTTGACCTGGTGTGTAACCTTTTGGAGCCGGTGTGTTCCACAACTCTGGCCGGCCTATAGGTGTTCTCTTAACCATTAAATCTTTTAGTTCGTGCACACTTTTATCTATAGTTTCGTCATCTGCGTTTATAACTAGGTCAACTTGACCACTAAACTTCCGATCCCATGCGTCAAAATTAGTCATTACTGCCTCAGTTGTATTTTATATACAATACTACTACCCTGGGCTGTAATTTTTTGTATACTAATCATTGTATATGTTTGACCAACTTCACATATATCGTTTATTTCTGGCACTGTCGTAGTTGATAATATAAGTAAAACATCGCCTTGCTGAATTGTAGTACCGTCCACTTGTGAAGATAGGTAGTTACTAGGGTAACCATAACCATCATAATCTGTGGTAGAAGTTATCTCAGCTTCACCAGTAGCTGGGTCAAAACTTGATGTAACTTCTTTGTGACAAGCTACTGCCTGTCCGTAGGTAGTTAATAATCTTAAAGCTGTAGCTGTTAGTCTAACACTAAATACTCCCACAACTACCCCTTAATAACTTTAGCTACGTTACCACCACTCCCACCACCAACTAGTAGTTTATAAAGCGCTGCATTAATAGCTTTAACAATGTTTACGGAATTAGTGCCATCCATATATTCAACCTCAACAACGTCAACTTTCTCACGTTTAACTTGAGGAGCAACAACATTTAATGGGTTATTGCCTTGGTCAATAGCGATGGCTGTCTGCATTTGCCCATTTTTTAGTTGTGCTGGTATTTCTTCTGATGGGATGTAGTAGCCATCAACCCAGACATATGCCCTAGGCCAACTAAGAGGCTGGGCTGTCAGTAGTTTAATACCTTGGTAGGCTAAGCTCTCAATATAGTCCATAGCCTTTATTAGCAGCACATCTTTATCAGCTGCAAGTGTTATACCCCTAGCAGTAGCGTAGGCTGTTAATGTCGCCGCACTGACATATGAGTTAGCGGCTGGATTGGTTCCGGAACCTGTTTCTACTACTATCGCCATTTTCTAGTCTCTTAATGTTAGCTAAATATTACGCTGAAGCTATAGCCCCTACAGCTTTAAGTGCTGCGATTATTGCGTTAACAGCAGTAGCTATTTCTGTTCCTGTAGCAGCGTTGGATATATCGGCTATTGTTGCTGGCTGCAGCCCAGTACCACCACTCTTTAACGTAGCACCAGTTATTGAAACAGATTCTAAAATACCACCATAAATTGTAACGCTTGAAGATGACTGATAAGCCATATTACCTAATGGTTGGGCTTGTGTATTAAGCCCCGCTTGTTCCCTAGAAGAGAAAAGCAATTGACCACCCGCATTAACATCTAAACTGTATGTCCGAGGCTCATTAAATGGGCCAAGAGTCCATACATCAGTGTCATCCAAACCATTAATATGCGTCGCTGGCTTGTATGGGGGCGTACTTCCAGGTTGTACTATACGTGTATATGTTAATGTTGTTTTAGGGTAGATGATGTAATTAACCTTATCCCCTCTATCAAGTATGATTGTCTGTGTCACAAAATTTCCTCATAATTAAACCAATTTAAAGAACCCCCTCAGAAGAAGGGGTTCGAAGATTAGTCTATTAACAATACCAAATGTTCAGGTTTAATAACTTCATAACCCCAAGCAATTGCTACTTCAAAATGAACTTGTCGATATTCTTTGTACATACGTACATCGAAGGCTAAACCAGAACGTGGGTCTTGGATAACCATACTATCTATAGCACTATCACCTTCAGCAGGAACTGCTGGAGCACGTGTAACTAAGTGGATGGCATCTCTAGAGAAAGCCATGTTTTTCTGAGTCGAGGCATTAACTACTATGTCGCCTTGAGCAGCAGGTATTACACCTTTCAAACCAGGAGCACCGATAGTTACAGTTCCACCAGAATCCATGTTTCCACCAGTTAGTACAACATAAGCTGCACCAGATGGGTCGTTAGAGATTGTTATAACATCACCAGCAACAATCGTACCACTACCATCAGTAGCAACAGTTATTGCAGTTGCGCCTACAGCATACCCAGTACTATCTGTTTTCAAACCAGAAGCAGTACCAACCGCTACAGTTTTAATCTGACCAGAAGCACGCATGCGGATGTTGTGTATATCCATCAACTCACCCTGACGTAGGAATTCTATATTACCAGCGTTCAGGTAAGAGTAGTACTGTGCATTTCCACGGAAAGCAGCTGCAGCAGAGTTGTTCAGAATTAAATGACGGTCAGATAAAGGAGCACCGTTATCATCAAGTAATTTAGCTACGTTAGCAACGTCTTTATAGTTAGCAGCATCAAACAAAGTGGTTCCAGCAGGACCAGCAGCATTAGAGGCTTTGAAATACAAGCTAGCTAAGTCAGCTTCAATAGTGTTACAAAGAACACGCATTGCTTGTGCGAATTGGTCTCTAAGAATGTTGTTATAGCCTGGACCAGTGTTCATTCCTAATTGCTCTTCACCATTCCATCTAACAGGAACTTGATAAGCTTTAGAAATTGTTATGGTTTTATTAGTAAGGGTTTGGTCGCCAGTATTAGGAGGCAATTGTCCGGGAGTAATAGAAGCAGCAGTTGAAGCAGGTGCTACGAAGCTACGAACTGTTTGGTTAAGAGCAGCACGCTCTAAAGAACTATCACGAGAAACAGAAGGGATAAGCCCCACTAGTTCACGACTTACAACATCTAACGCTGCGTACAGGTCAGGGGTAAGATTAGTTAAGGTGTTAGCCATTTATATATTTTCCTATAGTATTAAAATTAGTCTGTTAGTTGAGCTTTACCGTCGCGTACTTTGGTAATAAACTCTGATTTTTTATAGGCTGGCATCTGGTCGAATTCAGCTCTGTTTATGGTTTGACTAACGCCTGCACCGCGTGCGTTACCTGGAGCACTACCCCCGTTCGACAAGTTACCACCTAATAAGGGGGCGTATCTCTTGTCTGATTCGAATTGCTTACGGACACTGTTTAGTGTATCTTCATCAATTCTACCAAGCTCATCAGCAACATTGCTAATGCTTTTCGCTAAGAACTCACTTAAAAGCTCTGCCTTGTTTGCATCACCCTTAGCTAAATCTACTGCCACTTTCATAGCGGCCAATCCAATCTTTTCGTTTCGTTGTTCTTTCTTTGTACTGCTTAATAATTCTTCGAGCTTTGTTCTTTCTTCGCGTTCAGCTTTAAACAGTCGTTCAAATTCACCGTTCTTCTCTGCCACGGCTAATTGCTCTTGCTTAGCCACCTGCACTAGGTCAGCCTGTTTTCGTTTTTCTTCTTTGGCTGCTTTAGTTTCTTTAAGTAATTCGTCTTTCTTAGAAGCCAAGCTTTCAATTGCTTTTTGTGCTTCTGCTAGTTGAGATTTTAGTGTCTCAATACTCTCTTCCTGAATCTCTACTTGTGATTCTTCGTTCATTTTTATTCCTCTGGAATGTTTGTGGGCTCACTAAGCCCTCCTTTTTCTACTGATGTAGAATCGGTTGTAGCTAGACTACTTAGGTCAAGCTCTGGGTCTAAAGGCAAACCCATACTAATCATTGTGGTTCTAATCTCTTCTCTACTAACCGTTGCTTTATCTAACCCCATCCACATCTGAGCAATTAAATTAGCGTCTGGTGTTTCTTCGTAGAATTCACTATTCAACTCATATTCTACTGCTTCTCTGTTAGCACCCATAAACTTACAAACTATACCTAGAGCTTTTTCCACTCCCCATGATATATTAGAAGTTAATGTATACAGAGCACTATGCTGTGACCCATACCTAATCTTAGCAGCTTCGGCAGTTTCTCTACCACCAGCTTCTTCAATAAGACGAGCCCCAACTTTAGCGGCTTGCTCCAATTTCTCTGTCATTGCCCGGGCAACAAGTTGATTGGGGTCAGCCTGCAACAACATTGCTGAGCCACCAGAAGCTAGGACTAAAGCTTTACGAGAACCGAAAGCAACACCACCAGGGTTTGCGTTCATAAATTCTTCTTGACTGGCTTCGCCTACATTAACTACTGTGTAAGGTTGTCCATTAATAAATATTGATTCTTCGTAGTCGGCAGAATTTCTGTAATGACCTAAATTTAAAACTGCTAAATCGTATAAAGGCTGTCCATCAACTGCCCAGTCATTATTTTCAGAACCTATGAAGACAAATGGGATTGACTGTAATGCTCTACCATCAAAATCTGTAGGATAAATACTGTAGATATGTTCTTCTGCTTCGTTGTATATCTCTTGGTGATAACCTTCATCATCCAGAATCAAAACTCTATACTGACATTCGGTTCTTTGACAGAACATGTCGTCAGCTTCAACCATTCTTTCTTCTTTGAGAACTATTAACCAGGGCTGCACAGTGCCATTCATTTCAACCGCTTTCCAATTTATAATTGTTTCGGCTCTGTATGGCTTTAGATATGCTTTTCCACCATCATTATGATAATCAACTAGCAACCCATATCTACCGAGTTGAAGTGTGTCATACATTATGTGTTGGCTGAATTGACGGGCATTTATACCACCACCCGTTATATCATCTTCTAGGTAGAACAGCTCAGGAGGTAATTCCAGAACTAAATCTTTCCTAAAGACCAAACCAGTTAATCCCTCACAAGTTAATTTAGTGAAGTTGGTTAATATAGCATCTTCTTTATATTGCTGGCTACGTATAGGGTCTGTGATATCTGGTGTCCTAATATAGCACTTAGCGTCATTATTTATAATAGCTCTTATGAGCTTATAACGTGCTTCCGCACAACGATACTCTGGGTGAACTTCAGAAACTGGCATGTATTATCTCTTTTGCGCAAAAGAAAAAGGTATTTGGAACATACTTTTTTTAATATTAAAACTGTAGTGTACTCTGTACCCTAGCCCGTCTAGTGCATGGTCGTAGCCAGATTTCTTATCTGGGTCACCACTCTTATCGTAAGACTGCTGTTCCAAGCATTTTGTAACTTCAGGACATTCTACAGTGTTAACCCACAATGTATTGTCCGCAAATAATTTATTAACACATGCCACCCTATCTTTAATTCTTGGGTTGGAACCATGTGCTCTAACTTCAAATCCAGCTGCTTTTAATAAAGATATGTCAGAGCTAGCGGCATTTGTTGTAGTTCTTTTAACACCCGAGGCATCAGGGTATATAACTATTTTATGATTGGGCCATCTTGTTCTAATTTCTTGTATCAAATCCGGGGTGTCGTATTTATTAACCACTTCAGCAACAATAGATGTTTTACCTTCATGGTCTACAAAAACTATACCACACGTCTTACCCACGTTAAAGTCACAACCTATATGCAGAGTGTCAGTTCTAGCAATGGTTCGTGGGGTGAAATGTTTAATTCTATCAAATGTATGGTAAACTGTACCACTCTCTAAGTTGACAAATTCCCCTTCCATATAGGCTCTAACAAGTGCTGGGGGATAGTTCTTTTTTAATTCTTCTATGTACTGTTCTGTCAAAGTTGGGTTGTCTTGTGTCCTTCCTAGATAAATCTTAAATTCAGGATTGGACAGAGCATTATCTCCTGAAGGCTCCCACATTTTATGGCAGAACTTAAATCCTTCAGGGGTAGAATAGGAACTTATTCTGTTAACTACTTCAAATCTTTGATTCTTCTCAATCCATCTACGACGCTCCTGAGGAACATCTTTAGGAGTTTGTCGATTACGTCCTAATATCTTATAGAAAACAGCTTCAGCTTTATCCATGGGAAGGGTGTCAAATTCATCTATATGACTTCGATAAGTTTCATAACCTACAATACTTTCAGGATTTTCCATACTCTTAAACTGAAAATCACCTATCCCTGATGAGGATGTGTATATAGCATGGTCTTGTTGGTGTGTCCTATACTTAAAGCCAAATTCATCAAGCCACTGACAAACCCTAGGTATAGCTATATTTTTAATCAAACTATAGTCAGGTTCGTAAACGCCTATTACACAAGAAGAGCTGTGCATGGCGTCCATTACAGCACAGAAGCCCATGACATGTGACTTACCGCTTGCAAATCCTGCACAAAACAATGGGTATAGAGCTTCGCTTTTCACAAATTCTACTTGGGATTCGGTTAGGCTAACTGTTACTGTCTTCGCCATCGGTTATATTCCCAAGTTGTTTTACCTCACGAGGAGGTAGCATTTCTATTTTAATTGTTGTAATTCTCTCTTCATGTGTATTAGTGCCTTCATGCTTGTCCGCCATATCCAAGAAATTCTTACAGGCTAACATAAGCATTTGAGCATTACCGGGGGCGGCTCCTGTAGCTGTTAATCTATATTTAGTTGCCCAAAAACATGTAAAATCTAGTTCACCTTGCTCATGTGCTACGGCGAATGTGGGGTGGGCATCTATATACTCATAATAAGACTTAAGTGAAATACCCCACAAGGCGCAAACTTCTTTAATCCAAAGCCCGTCTTTACGTAACCCATTTCTTAAATCTTCGGCAAACTTGGGGCGGTATTTACTGTTTCCGTATTTCTTCATACGCCCTCTAATTATTTATCAAAATGCCTATCTATTTTTGATTCTAGATGGTCAAATCGTTTAACAATATATTCAACACTCTTGTTATACCCTGCTTGGTCTATCTCTATTCTATCTATTCGCTTATCTATAACATCTAAACCGTCATCAAGCTTCTTCTGTCTATACATAAAGAAACTAACAAGAGCCCCTATTCCGATTGTAAGGATAGACCACAATTTATCGAAAAAAGGTTCCATTCACTAATTCTCCAATGAGCTCTTTGTAGCGTTGAGGATCGCAGTCCATTGTTCTTGGGTCATTCCATTCTGAAAGAGGTTCTTACGGAGGGAATCGGCTAGCTTTGCTTCATTCAAAGCCTTTAGTTTTTCTATTTTAACAGGCTGTCTTTCAAGCCATGAGTGTTGTACGGCAGAGAATATGCCACTAACAGCACTAGAGGCTATTGGTAAGCCCCATATAACACCTACAACAGCTACATATAGCTGAGCATACCATACAGGAATTACTGCTAGGTTGTTAAATAATTCTTTTCCGTGAGCAGGAGAAAAACATACAATTAAAACTGGGAGGGTTAGAATAGCATAACTAAATATCTTAAACCCTTGACTTGTAGCAGAGAGTTGTGCTTTAGATTGTTCTACATTAGCCTTGGCAATCTCTGTTGCCATTGTTATCTCGGCTTTTCTAACTTCAAGTTGTGTTTGTGCTATAGCTATTGAGGTTTGTGCTTTTGTTTTTAGATATTCACCTACTGGCGACATTATGCTGGAAACTACCGAAAGCAGAATAGACCACATATTGTATTATTCTCACAAATAGACTGTGCACCGTGACGTTGATGAGGGGGCTAGGAGGAGCCGAACGTACAATGCACTTTTATATTACTACTATAGCACACTTCTGATCAAATGTCAAGTGTTTTTCTAATCTTTTCTATACTTTCTAGATCTACATTATAGAAATCACTTATTTCTGAATCACTTAACCCTAAAATTATTTGTGAAATAACTTCATCTTCTATGTCCGGACTAAGGATGGGGGTTAAATTGTACAGATTATTGTTATCTTTCTCCCCATCAATATGAGAGACAAAGGGGGTGGAAAAGTAGGTGATTCCCATTAATTCCTGTAATGAACGCTCCACATGGTCTATAACCACCTCTAAAAGGCCCGTAGAAGCTCTGTAGCTGGTGATCTCCTCCAACCCATACCGAGCTAGCTGAAACACCCTAGCGTTTCTTGTAATCAAATATTGCTCGTTATAGCCTTCTATGAATTTTGGTGTCATGTTATTGCTCCCATGTAGTGAAGTCGATTACGTAAAGCAGCAATAGATGTTTTACCTACATTAAGCATTAAACTATCTATGTATTGACTATCCATAACTTTCTCCTATTAACGTCTACCTTAGTTAACCTTAGTAATACATAAGTTAAAAACAATACCTAAGTAAACTAAGGTTAACTAAGGAGTTACATAAGTGATACATAAGTGATACATAAGTAATACATAAGTAATACATAAGTAATACATAAGTAATACATAAGTTAAAAACAATACTTAAGTAACTTATGTAACTCCTTAGTTAACCTTAGTATCTCCTTAGTTAACCTTAGTATATCACATAATGAAACAAAAGTCAATAGCAACAACAAAATAAATATTCTACTTAAATAACAACAATATAGGATTATTTCTTTAAAAAACTTGACAAATTTAACAAAGTATGATATACTAAAGCATAGGTTCCGCGCTGATATACAATACTCCTAGAGAATAAAGGTTGCCTTACTAAGGCGCCTCCTTAGCGGTAGCTCTTACATGTAACTAAGGCGACTCCTTATAACGTCAATACCCCTTTAAGGGGGGTATTGACATATGAGTGACTATCTGATATACTTAAGTTATTATAGGACTCGGGAGAATTTATGAAATCTTTTGCTGAATGGGTTGGATCTATGGCCGGAACTATTGAGGACGGTGCAGAGTTTATACGGCCGTGTTCATGTAACACCCCAACACAACCCACCTCAAAGCCTACAGAGCTCCAAAGACGTATGGACATGGCTAATCTACTAGTTCCCACAACAAACACAGAAGACCTAATAAATGACTGGGTTATGGCTTTCTGCACTGTAATGTCTGGTGTAGATGGGGGTAAGCATTTTATCACCCTATCCCTTAAGGATGTTGTAGGGCCCGAAGAACATAAGGAGTATTACAGGACAGAGGGGACTAGAGACACTGTTGTTTGGTTTGTCAAGCTTAAAGCTAGGATTGGGGGTGGATGGATGGGCTAGAAGCCTCATATTTGCGTTCTAAGCAACTTTCACCTAATTAGGTAGGCTAGGGTGGCGGAAATAAATAATAACTTAACACAGAAAGATTATGGAGGTTTTATGAAGAAAGACTTATCTAAGATGAAAGAGGTTGCGGAGGAATTAATTGGGTGTGTTGACGGGATTGTTTCTGAGGAAAACATTAAGGGGGTTGTAACTGTCTTTCAATCAATACTTAAAGGGTCTGATGACATTTGGGAAAAACATATACACGAACATACAGAATCAATTCTTGCTGAATACAACGTAAAGTGTGAGGGGTGCGACACACCAGCTTCCATCTTTCGTTATAAGAAAGGGATTGTCATAGGAGAGGGGTTAGGCAATAGCTGATAGCGGGGATTCAACTTACTGAAAGCATTGAAGTTTTATTCGTATATCCCCACCGCTAAATTTAACTAGGAGAATGTATGAGGGCTTATTATATTAACGACAACCAAACTAAAATAACCTACGAGCTAGACAACTTTGATGCTCTAATTGCAGTTGCGGAAGGCCTCCTAGCTGCTCCTATTGACCTTGACCACCTCTATTATGAAGACGAGCTGGGACAAGGGGTGTTTAATTTACACACATTTGAGAAGGCATAACATGAAAGAAAAAGAATCATTTGCATATGTAGCTTGGTGGGTGGATAGTTTATATCTAAGACCTATTCCTATGGACGAAACATTACGAAGAGAGTTGGTGGGTACATTATTACATGATGCCTACATAGAAGGGCTTAATGATAGTGTTGTAGAACAAAACAGGAGAAAATTATGAAGATAGTGATGGGACAAGAGCAGGTGGTGAGGGTGAGTGTTGAAGAAGACGAGGGTGGCGACCTAGTTTTAACTATAGATGACCAAGCAGTGGGGTGGTTTGATAAACACGGGCTAAATCTAATGACCTTCGACAAACCGCATGTATTCGCTGATGGGCAATTATTTTTAAAAATTACAAAGGTGGAAATCTAACTTCAACATATTACGTGGGAATGCTTAAGTTTTCCTTAAGCTATATTTCTTGTTTTTTGTAAGTGGGTAGGGCCTCAACAAACTCTAGAATCAAAGGGGGCCCAACCAAAAAATAAGTTGGCATACTCTATGCAAGGGGGTATTTCATGCCAACATAAACTTTACGCATTTTTTACAATTATTTTACACTTTTTTTACACTTTCAGCTTGACAGAAGTTGGCAC
>JGI1221J13441_10000338_pt1 | contig 21664 bp, 19 predicted proteins | sample LakVidmifraction_4_FD_13441 | JGI IMG/M metagenome (IMG submission 13441) | reverse complement strand
TTAAAAACATCCAAAAGTGTAACCTTAAACAAAGTTATATAAAACATAAGGTTAGCTACAGTTACATGTAACGAACTATTTATAATTATTGTCCTCCGACATTTGAGCTTATTAATGGCTCAATTTACTCTCATAGTAGCATTGTGCCAATTATAATCTTTGGACCTTAATAACAAGACTATAGAATAACTCCAACAGCCAAAATCAATTAAAAATCGGGTTCTTGAATCAACTCTGAGCGCGCTTTTAAAACATTAAGCAATGCATTTAGAGCTCATAATAGACAGTTTTTCTTAAAAAATAGAAATTCTATATCTTCAACGTTCAATTAAACGCCAACTGTTTTTGTTCTTGTTTAATTTCTCGTTAGGTTTTTACTCACGTACATGGGTTCTTAGCAAAGCTTTACTGCCATCTAAGTTTTTAACTAAGAATGGTAATATTGCATCTGTTTCTTTATCCATTAGTTTTTTCGCTTTATCTGCTGGGCAGCCTAGGATTTTGCAACCATCAAGTTCAATAACTAATTGACCAACTTTAATCCCTGCTTTTTCTGCAAGGGATCCAAAATGAACTTTATAAATTTTAAACTTGGTTATTTTAATTTTAGGGCTAAAGAATCCATCAACAGACACACCGACGGCAATCCCAAGTTTTCCTTTTGCGAAAGCAACAAATAGAAAAAATAAACTAATCGCCGTTTTAAGCGGCTTGCAATTGTTTGCTAAAATATGAAACGAAGTAGAATCGGTTAAAAGTCTGACTTGAAAACTCTATAGCTTTTTCCTTTTTCCCGACAAAGGCCTTACTTTAACTTGTAAAGTAGTTTAAAGACCGGCTAATACAAAAATGTTTTTATTAAAAAAGCAAACGCGACACCCATTGTCGGTATTACCCACTAAACCTTACCTTCTAATTTAATTAGTATCGAAAATACAGATTGAAAGTTGGCACTGTAAATTCACAGTGCCAATTTTAATAAGATTAGAAGTCGTTCTTCGATTTTACATCTAGTAGCTGACCATTTTTAGTTATTTTGAAATAAACCTGTTCATCGTCATTTAACGCTTTAATAACATAATAATTATCGCCCTCACTTACGACTGAGAACACTTCTGAAGAAATATTTTTCCAAGAATCATTTAGCTTTCCAACTTCAAAACCATAGTCTTTAAAAGTCAGTTTTTTTATTGATTTAGCTGCGATGCTAATCGCTTGCTGATCACTAACGTGACCATGATCGCTATGTGCTAAAACACCTGTACTCATTAACGTAATACATACTAATACTATTGAGATTAATTTATTCATTATTTTCTCCTGTTAAATTTTAAGTTTATTTTTTTAAACCAATTACTTTATATTGGCCTTTTACTAAAAGCTGTATAGCCACGGGGTTATTTGAGTTGTTTTTCCAGTACCAGCCATGCGAGCCCGCAAATGGGGCGGTAAAGCTGCCCTTCATTTCGCTTAAACTGGCAATTGTATAGCTTTCGAAATAACCGGTTGTGTCTCCTGCTGGCTCTCCGTGTAAATCAAAATGTAAAGAAGCGCCATCGGTCATCCATTCGTAGGTCATTTTTTCATATTGTTGCATCTCAAATTTATATTCAATCCCGCGATTTGCAGGGATAGTAACTTCAATTGTTTGAAACTCATCACTGCCCACTTGCAGTGAGTCTGGTGCTTTAACTGATTTTTGCGCTGATGCTTGGGCTATTTTAGTAACGCCTAGTTGTTTACCGAGTCCGGTTGGATCAATGTTATATTCGGCCGGAAGAATAAATAGCACAAGGACGATTGTCGCGACTAATAAAGCGGTGATACTGGCTTTTATAAGTGTTTTTGAACTAACTGTATGTTGCATATATTTCTCTAAATTAATTAATCATATAACCGGTTAACTGAAAGCCGACTAGCATTAAACCGGCACTCATTAATACACCGTTGGTGAATGTTGAAAAACGTTGAAATGACGGCAGTTTACGCCATGCATTAATGGCAATTAAAATAACTGCGAGCGCTAAAAATTGGCCAAGCTCTACACCAATATTAAAGGCGATTAGGTTTGTCAGTAATCCATCTTCGGGTAATTGAAACTCTTGCAGCTTAGTTGCTAGACCAAAGCCATGAAACAAACCAAAAACAAGCACCGCCATTTTTGTATTTGGCTGCCAATTAAAACAACGCTTAAACCCACCTAAGTTATCAAAGCCTTTATAAATAACTGAAAAACCGATAATAGCGTCAATTAAATAGGCATTAATCTGAATATCGCCAAGCACACCTAATAGTAACGTTGTGCTGTGGCCGATGGTGAACATAGTTACATACAGCAAAACCTCTTTACTGCGATACAAAAAGAAGATCACACCGATTAAAAACAATATATGGTCGTAACCGGTGATCATGTGTTTTGCACCAATATAAATAAATGGTACAAACTGTACGCCTTGGTTTTGTTCTAAAAAAGCGCGAGTGCTGTCATCAACTCCATGTGCCAATGTCTCAAAGCTCAGAAAAGCCAAAACAAGCACCGTAATCATTATGCTAACGTTTATTATTTTAGTTGGCATCATGTTGCTCCAACGTTTCACTTTCAGTCAAAGTATACTCCTTTTCATTGTGTAAAAGTCGATACAGCGCGGGGATCACAAATAATGTTAGTAAGGTCGATGAAATAATGCCACCAATTACCACGGTTGCTAAAGGTCGCTGTACTTCTGAGCCAATCCCTGTATTAAGTGCCATAGGAATAAATCCTAATGAGGCAACCAATGCTGTAGTTATCACTGGGCGAAGACGTGTTAATGCCCCCTCTGTTATCGCTTGATTAAGGTCCATTCCTGAGCTGCGTAATTCACGAATAAACGATACCATTACCAAGCCGTTTAATATGGCAATTCCGGATAAAGCAATAAAACCGACCGCTGCAGATATTGAAAATGGAATATCACGTAACAGTAGTGCTGCAATTCCGCCGGTAAGCGCTAAAGGCACACCGGTAAAAATAATCGCAGCATCTTTAAGTGAGCTTAAAGCTAAAATAAGCAAGCCTATAATCATTAACAATGTAACGGGCACAACCACACTTAAACGCTCAGAGGCCGATTGTAACTTTTGATACGTTCCTCCGTATTCAATCCAATAACCAGCAGGAATAGTGACTTTATCTTCAATAATTGTTTGAATATCTCCAACAAAGCTCCCTAAGTCACGTCCTCGTACATTGGTAGTCACTACAATACGACGTTTAGCATTTTCGCGATTAATTTGACTTGCGCCATTAGTGAGTTTGATTGTTGCTAACTCTTGGAGCGGCACAGCGCGACCATTAGGTAAATTAATAGGTAAGTAACCTAGCTCTTGCACATTATTACGCTGCTGCTCTTCTAAACGTACAACAATATTAGAGCGGATATCCCCTTGATAATACTTACCTGCAATAGTCCCCCCTAATGCGGTGGCTAACTGTGACTGAATGTGTGCTTTGCTGATACCAAACTGGCTTAGTTTTTCAACATTGGGCACAATTTCAAGCATTGGCAATCCCGTTGTTTGCTCAACCATTAAATCAGCTACACCGTCAACATTTCCAATAGCAGATTCAATCTCTTTACCTAACGCAGCAAGCGTTTCAAAGTCATCACCAAATACTTTAATTGCCAGCTCAGCGCGTACACCTGCTAATAATTCATTAAAGCGCATTTGAATTGGTTGTAAAAACTCATAGCGGTTACCTGGAATTGGCTTAACTAAGGCTGCTAACTCTTCAACAATTTGTATTTTTGACTTGTCAGGGTTTGGCCATTGTTCTCTTGGTTTTAAAATAATAAAGTTATCAGCTACGCTAGGTGGAACTGCATCTGTTGCTACATCTGCTGTGCCAATTTTTGCAAATACGCGTTCTACTTCAGGCATCTGCGTAATTTTTTCTTCCAACACTTTTTGTAGCTCAATCGCTTGACTTAATGATGTACCAGGAATACGAAGCGCATGCATGGCAATGTCACCTTCATCAAGATTTGGTGCAAACTCGCTGCCTAAGCGTGTTGCTTGATAGCCAAAAAATGTTACGAGTAAACAAGCTATTAGCACCACAGTCCAGCGGCCTTTTAATGCTAATACGAGTACTGGTTTATAAATATAGCTTAACCCAAGCATAATATGATTAGGTTTTTCTTTAACCGGTTTCTTAAATAATAAAGCCACCATTGCGGGCACAAATGTGATTGAAAGCGCCATTGAGCAAAGCAGAGCGATCACAACGGTTATTGCCATCGGATGAAACATTTTACCTTCGACACCTTCCAGCGCAAAGATAGGTAAATAAACTACGGTGATAATAAATACACCAAATAAAGCGGGTCGTATGACCTCGCGCGTTGCTGTAAAAACGACCTCCAAACGCGCTTTTAACGAAAGAGGTGCATCGCCTTTCATCCCTAAACGCCGTAAGCAATTTTCGACTATAATTATCGTACCATCAACCAGCAGACCAAAATCTAAAGCTCCTAAACTCATCAAATTTGCACTGACACGCGTGTGTACCATACCAGTTATTGTCATTAACATTGCAAACGGGATAACTAAGGCCGTTAAAAATGCGGCTCTAAAATTACCCAGTAATACAAATAATACAACAATCACTAAAATGGCTCCTTCGAGCAGATTAGTCTGAACGGTTGAAAGTGTTTTATCTACAAGTTTGGTGCGGTCATACACCGCTTTTGCGACAATGCCTTCGGGTAAACTGCCATTGATTTCTTTTAACTTTTCACCAACGCCTTGTGCAACTGTGCGACTGTTCTCACCTATTAACATGAACACAGTGCTCATCACCACTTCGCGGCCATTTTGTGTAGCAGCACCAGTACGCAACCCTTTACCATCACTTATAGTAGCAACATCTTTAATAAACACTGCACTGCCGTCTATAGTTTTGATGGGTAAATTAGTGATTTCAGTTAAACCAGCAACCTGACCTGGGACACGAATTAACCATTGCGCACCGCTTTTTTCAATAAATCCGGTGCCTTGGTTTTGGTTGTTTTGACCAATAGCATCAACAACATCTGCTGAGGTAAGATTATAAGCCAGTAGTTTTTCAGGTTTAAACGCAACGAGAATTTCACGCTCGTAACCACCAATAGGGTTTACTTCAACAACACCAGGCACCCGCATTAATTGAGGGCGAATTGTCCAGTCATGTACTGTTCGTAAATCAATGGGGGTTACATCACTACCGTCGGGATTTTTAGCGCCAGGCACAGCATCAACCGTAAACATAAAAATCTCACCTAATCCAGTAGCAATGGGGCCAAGCTCAGGTAAAAGGTTTATCGGTAACTCCGAACGTGCACTAGACAGCCGCTCATTAACCAACTGACGAGCAAAGTAAACATCGGTATTATCAGCAAAAATAGCAATAACCTGCGATAAACCATAACGAGACACTGAGCGTGTGTTTACAAGTCCTGGTAGCCCCGCAAGTGCGTTTTCAAGTGGAAAAGTAACTCGTTGTTCAACCTCTAACGGCGTATAGCCTGGCGCTTCGGTGTTGATCATAACCTGAACATTGGTTATATCAGGTACTGCATCAATAGGCAGTTTAGTAAAATTCCATAAGCCTAATCCTGCAATGGCAAATACCATCACAAGGACAAAAATATTGCGCTTTATAGCAAAGCGTAAAATCGATTCTAACATTACGCTCTCCTAGTGATCATGTGACGCGCCAGATTTTTCAATATCGGCTTTAATGACATAGCTATTCTCAGTAACATACTCAGTACCTACGGGCAGTCCACCCAGTACTTCTATCCATTTCGCATCTGAGCGACCCAGCTCAAGCATCCTGACTTCATATTCATCGCCTACTTTTGCATACACGACCGTAAAATCACGAAAGCTCTGTAAGCCTATTTTCTTTATCGCTAAAGGAACTTCAAAAGAAGCCGTTTCAATATCGGCTTTAACAAAACTCCCTTCCAGCAAAGGCTCAGTCTGTTGTGCCAACGTCACCCACACCATTCTTGCCTGATCGTTTCTAACTTTTGGCTCTATAAATGATATCTTACCAGTAATATTTACAAGACTACCTTCTGGTTTAATGCTCACTGGAGTGCCTTGAGATACTTTGCTGTAATCGCTCGGGTAGACTGCTAATTTAACGACAGATTGACTCGCGTCTGTGATAACAAGCAGTTCACGGTTATTCGTTTGCTCACCTGAATTAGCCATTTGTTTTGCGACAAAACCAGCAATAGGCGATTTAATCTCATAGGGGTTTAAACTTTCATTACTTTCAATCGTCATTAAAGTTTGGCCTTTATTTACTTTATCGCCTAGCTTCACATTTAAGTGTGTAATAACACCTTCAAAACGAGCAAAAACAGTGCGATACGCACTCGGCGGCAACCAAACCTGCCCATAAGCCGGGATCGTTTGATGGAGCACTTGCGGCTTTGCAATTGCGGTTTTAATTGCCATTGCATCTGCTACTGCGGGTTCGATTTTTGTTCGCCCCTCTAGATTGTCGTATTGCCAACGATATGTTTTGCCTTGGTAGCTCGCATTTACTGTGACAATAAAAGAGTGCGGTTCGTAAATTTCCATATCCCCACGTAAAAAGTCACTTTGGCTAGTAAAGTTAATATTATCAATCACATCACCTAATCGGGTTAACGTAACCGTTAATTCAACATCGTCGGGGTTAATTGGGTTTTTATTATCAGTTAACCACACTCTAAACTCGGGGGGAACGCCCGTTTCGAATATAGCTAACTCCAGTGCGAAGTTCCCTTCACGAAGCATGCGACCATTATGCGGTCCTTTTTCAGGCTCTGCTTGTTCAATAGCAGGCTTTGATACTGCACTGGCGGGTAAGTGCACCCCAGCGCTAAGGCCGAGCAATACGGCAACGGTTATAGATGGAATAAAATTTGTCGTTTTCATAAATAATCTCATTGTTCTATTGATGCGCCAGTAAGACGCTGAATTTCAATATGCTGTAAATGTAAGCTTTCATAAGCGCTAAGTAGTTCTGATTGCGCGCTTAATTGCGCCTGACGCACGCTGCTCCACTGGTTGTAGTTCAATTTACCAACGTTAAATGCTTTTTTTGCTTGCGTAAGCGCGGTTTCTAGCGTGGGAATGATTTTATTTTTTGAGGTAGCAATCACATGAGCAGAATGCTTAACTTCTTGAAGTAGGACATAAAGCTGGCTATTAGTTTGTTGAGTTAAACTATTCGCTTGCGCTGTTAATACATCTTGTTCGGCACGTAACTTAGCGACCGTTCCAGCATTACTGTCAGATGAACCCCATGGAATAGAAATACCAGCCACGAGTCCATAGTCATCCGTTGATTCATAACGGCGTAACCCTGTTGTAAATTGCCATTGCGGTTTTGCTTCAATTTGAGCTAATTCAATATATGACTGTGCAATACGCTTTTGACTTACTAACTGCATTAAGCGGGGCGCATTTTTAAAACGCTCGAACTGTGATTGAAAATCTACAATTTTAGGTAACTGTAATAAGTTACCTGCAAGTGTAAAGTCAGTGCGAGGCTCTGCCCACAAAGCAGAAAGTTGATATTTTCCGCTGACTATTTCATGCTCAAGATCTTCGACGAGTAATCTTTGTTTAATTAATTCAGCTTCGGCTAAATATTTATTAATTAACAAAGACTTACCTATACGGACCCGTTTATCAATTGCATTAACAACCTCACTCGCTTGCCTTACTGCCATTTTATTGAGCTTTAGTGCCTCTTCTTTCACCAGTAATTGAATAAACTGCTTCGCGGTCATCGCAGCTAAATCAAGTACTAGAATTTGTTTCTCTATACGTAATTGCTCAAGTTCAGACTGACTTGCTTTTACGCGACTATCAATTTGCTCTTGTTGCATCAGCCAAGAGAACGTTAAAGTTGATTGCATGTTTTGCAAACCACTGTGCTCACCTGTACCAAAAGCATCTTCAATCATTAAACCTATTTGTGCTCTTTGGCCTATATTTGCTTGCTTTATCCTACCTTGCTGCGCTTTGTCGCGATAAAAAAAACCTTGTAATTGTGGATTGTTAGCAAGCGTGAATGAGATGGCTTGTTTTAGGTTTAATGTTTGATAAGCCTCAGAACTTGCAAAACACGGCAACGCTGAGAAAGCCATAAATAGGCCTACAAAAAACCGATTGCCAATCGGTTTTTTGTAGGCAAAATGACGACTGAATAATTTCATTTTAATCCTTACTTAGTGGATGAAAAAAGTTTCTATAAGGTGGTGAACACTATCGACAGTCGACAGTGTGAATAAAGTGATAACCACAAAACTAAACAACGTGACAATTAAAAGTAGTTTAGGCGTAGTGGGAATTGGTGTTAACAATGTTTGTATACGCTGAGTTATTTGCTCATTACTAAAATGACTCATATATATATTGTCATTAATGCTATGTTGTTGTCGTTGAAATCGAGCAACATTAATAAGCGCTTGAGCCACATCTAAACCATCAAAATGCTGCGTGGCACCGACATCAGCAATTTGCTCTGTTAAAGCCGTATAAGATTGCTGTAACGCCGCGCGCGTTGGCGCAGGGAAACACCAACAAAATAAACTAAACAGAGTTTTAAAAAGCGGATCTCGGGCTTTTAAATGTGCTAGTTCATGCTGTACGACTATTTGTACTGTTTTTTCATCGAGTACTTGTAAACCACTGGTTATATAAACTTTTGGATTGAAAAAACCTACAGTAAATGCCTCTGGTACAAGGTGTTCAATAACGTACACAGACTGGTTTGGATAATCTCTGTGAGGTTGAGCGTTTGATAAAGCCAATAGGCTGCTCATTGCTGTACGATGCCTATTAAGACTAAAGAATGCATGTAAGCTAGCACTTGTCATCAAACAAACAACCGATATAAGCAATACCGAATGCCAACTATATACAGAGAAAACCTCAAGGTGATGCCAGTGAGCTACTCCTTGCCACCAATTAGACATTGGATTTTGTTGTACCTGAAAAAACACAAGCGTAGACAATAATGAGATCCACCAAGGGCAGCTAATAGTTAACCAAAGCATGAATTTACGATCGGTAAATTGGAAAATGGCAAGTTTTTTACAAAGTGATGTGTGAAAAAAAGAAATCAATACGACTACACAGATAAAAGCGGTTACCGCTGCGCTTGCTAAATTTAAAAAAACGGCCCAATTTCCAACAATCATGTTTACACTTTTCCGCTTCGTAGTTTTCGCTGTCGTTCTATGAGTCTTTCTAGCTCATCTAACTGTGTATCATTAAAATTAGTAGAAGTAGAAGAAAATGCAGCAATTAAACTGTTTTCACCTTCTTCAACAAAGTCAGCCGTAATATCATTTATTAAAGTAGCCATAAGCGAGTTACGATCAACTTTAGTGCGGTAATTATAAGCATGACTCTGCTTAGTTCTGCTAAGAAGTCCTTTTTTATAAAGTCTTTCAAGGGTGCTTTGAATAGTATTAAGGGAGCAACCACGTGCTTCACCTAAACGACTGTGCACATGCTTTGCATCAGCTTCTTTATAAGACCACAAGTATTGAAGTACTAATTTTTCTAATTCACCTAACTGCATAGTTAAATATCTCTTAACAACGTAGGAATATAGTGGCAGAAAAAAAACCGACTGGCAATCGGTTTTTATTCTTTTATTTACACAGGTGAGTAAAATATGGGTTGGATAATTTTTAAATACTTAGTAACTGCAGCAATTATAGTGGCGGCTTCAGAGGTCGCAAAGCGCAGCGATAAACTTGGCGCTTTAATTGTGGCACTTCCATTAGTGACTATTTTAGCAATGATTTGGTTGTACGTTGAAAAACAACCAACGGAGAAAATTGCGAGCCATGCTTGGTACACCTTTTGGTATGTCGTGCCTACCTTACCGATGTTTTTAATATTTCCATCATTGCTGCACCGATTTGGTTTTTGGCCATCTCTTGGTCTTAGCGCCTTAATAACTTGTTTTCTCTTTGGTGTGTTTGCATTCGTCGTTAGTAAATTTGGAATAAATTTAATACCCTAAAAGGTTGTTCCTGAAATTTGTAGTAAGCCCTAAATATTTTGCTTAGAACGGTTATTTTTCCTACCCCGTCTGTTATTAAAGCTTATCGCATTGTTCAAACATGTTGTGGGCCATTTAATCTGTGGTTGGCGATAGCTTCTACAAGCTTATCTGTATCATCAAATGGCATACCAAAGGCGATTAATAGATACGGATTTTCTTTAATAGCAACAATGGAGTTTGCGTTAAGGTGCTTTAGTCGTCGCTGTTGTGTGGATGAAGGGTTATAACATTCTGACATTCAGCTACACACACTTAGATAATAGCTAATAGGGAGCAGAATGAGAAAAGTATATAGTCAAAATTTATATGCTTTTATAATAGAAATGGCAATCGATCTAATAAATAAAAGTGTATGTAATAATAGTATGTAGTATTTATGATGTTAATAATGGTTAGGTGTTTGTTTTTGTTCGCATTTATAATGGTCTACATAAAGATATTACATTTTCAAGCTTCTTATAACTATAATCGATTCGCTGCGTGAACCTATGGAAACTGGTACTGTCACTATTTCGCGTGCGGCAAGGCAAATGGAGTTTCCGGCGCAGTTTCAGCTTATTACGGCGCTAAACCCCAGCCCTACAGGTTGCCATAATGATAAGCGGGCAACGCCTGATCAAGTAATGCGTTATTTGTCGCGTGTTTCGGGGCCGTTTATTGACCGTATTGACTTACAAATTGAATTACCAAGGCTAACGAGTGTTGAGTTACAAAGTAGCAAACCCGAAGAAACCAGTGCAGTAGTAAGAGCGCGAGTAGAGGCTGCTTATTATTTGCAGCTAAAACGCCAAGGTAAAGTGAATGCGCGGTTAAACAATAAAGAAATGAGTATACATTGTGATCTCGCTTCCACTGAGTTGCAGTTTTTAGCCAGAGCGAGTGAAAAACTGGCATTATCGCCACGCTCATACCATAGAATAATTAAAGTAGCGCGTACTATTAGTGATTTAAAAGGGGCGGAGCGTATTAGCTTAAATGAGCTAAAAGAAGCACTTAACTACCGCGCCTTTGAGCGCTTACTAGCGCAATTAACTAAGTACTAAATAGAGAGCATATAACCTTTGCCGCGTACGGTAACAATGCGCTTTTGATCTTTTTCATCATTTAATTTTTTACGCAAACGGCCAATTAACACATCAACAGTACGATCGTTTGGGCTCCAATCAGGCTGGCCTATTTCTTCAGATATTTTTTCGCGAGAAGTTGCTTTACCTGCGTTACCAATTAAACAAATAAGTACTTTATGTTCCGCTTCGGTTAAGCGCGATTCAGCACCTGTAGCTGTAATTAGTGTGCGGTTGTCGGGGTGTAATTTAAAGTCGGCATATTCTATAAACTCTTCGCCGTTATCATCGTTTTTATCATTGTCTGAATTTAAGTGTGCAATGCGTTTATATAAAGCACGCATGCGCAGCTCTAGTTCAAGTAAGTCTACGGGTTTGCATATGTAGTCGTCTGCGCCTTGGGCAAGGCCAGCAATACGATCGGCCTGTGAATCACGGCTCGATAATAAAATTACGCCAATATTGGTAAGGGTATTTAGCTCTTTTGCAAGTTGTAAGCCGTCGCGCTTTGGTAAAACAATATCAATAATGGCTAATGAAAAAGCACCGCGCAAATTAACTCGCGACCTTATAGTGCTCAGTGCATCGGCGCCAGTAGGGTCAACTTCTATTGTAAACTCGGTATTTGTAAAATGATTTTGGATGCGTTTAACGAGTAATTCGTCGTCCTCAACCAATAAAACATGAATAGTCATAATACTTTATTGTTAATGCTTATAGTTTTCTATGGTAGCACCATTAAGTAAAGGCTGAGAAGGGCGTTTATTGTTTTTAAGTAAGCTAATGTTTCAAAAGTAGTTAATAAGTTTACAGTTTAGAAAATTTAGCACCTTTAGGGTTTTATTAAAGGTGCTATTTAGCCTGCTGTACTCAGAATAAATATCTTAATCTCAGTTCACTTAATTATTAAAAACAATTTAGCGACTAGTCGTTAGGGTAAAGATAATCCCACCATTGTGGCTCATTTTTAAGTTTTTTATCAAAATAAGCTAACATGGTATTCCACCAATCAAAACGTTGATCGCGGGCAATAATTTGATGGTTCGCACCTTTATATTCTATTAACTCTACATCTTTATTAAGTAATTTAAGTGCGGTGTACATAGTTAAGCTTTCGCCAACGGGTACGTTAGTATCACTGTCACCATGAATGAGTAGCATAGGCGTGGTTACTTTATCGGCATAAAATACTGGGCTATGTTTACTATAAAGCTCGGGGTTATTCCACGGAAAGCTGTTTTTAGACGCTTCGCCAGAATATAAGTAGCCCCACCATCCTTCACCCCAGTAAGATGTGAGGTTAGAAATACCAGCATGAGAAATCGATGCGCTAAATAAGTCGGTTTTAGTCGCTAAATGCATAGTCATAAAGCCACCGTAAGAGGCACCTAAGTTGCCTACCTTTTTGCTATCTACATAGTTGTATTTATTTAAAAATGCCTGCGTGCCTGCAATTATATCGTCGCTGGTGTAGTTGCCCCACGCATTAACGTGCTGCGCCGAAAACTTTTGCCCAAAGCCGGTAGCGCCTGTTGGCTGTATTACATAAACCACATACCCGTTTGCCGCCCATAAATTAAACGGATAACGTCCAGTAAAGCCTCGTGTCACTGGCGATGTGCCGCCATAGTAATAAACCAGCGCTGGGTGTTTTTTAGTTTTATCAAGGTTATTTGGGATATAAACACGCCCTGAAATTTCAACGCCATTTTTATTAGTGAAATTAAATTCTTCGAGAGTTGGAATTTGTGTATTTGCATAGCTAAGTGGCTTTGAATCCCAGACTGTTTTAGCGGTGTTTTTACTTATATTAAATCGCTTTAATTGTTGTGGACTAGAAGCCGTGGTGCCACTGAGTAATATTTCAATGTTGCGCTCGTTTGAGTAGCTAAACTGCTCAACAATATCTAAACCAGTATTTAATTTTTTAAAGCGCTGCTTACTTAAATCAAATAGGTAGAGCGGTTGGGTGTCGTGCTCAGTAACCTTTAGCAATGCGTCGCCATTGTTTAAAACACTCAGTCTTCCAATTGCTGGATCAAACTGTTTACTGAGTGCTTTAACGTTTTTTCCGCCGTCTGTAAGCAGGTAAAGTTGACCGTCGTAGTTATTCGCTAGCATTTCTTTTGGCAATGCTCTACCTGCCCCATTTTTAAAGTCGGGACCCGCAACAACATACACGTCCTTATTGGCGTACTTGGCCTGATTAAAAGTTTTAAATTTACCCAAAGAAGTAAGCTCATTTGATTTTAAATCAAGCTCTACTAGTTCTGTTTCTGGGTGAGTTGACGCTTGCATAGCGACTACAGGGCGGCTCATTAATAGTTTACCGCGCTTATTGTTAAAGTCTTCAAAGCTATGCGAAAGTGGCCCTTGGCTAAGTGTTTTTATTAAACCACTTTGCGTATCAAGCATATAAACTTGGCTTACTGAACGTGCGTATGACCAGCGATCTTGTAACCCTTTATAATGCTTCGTGAGTTTGTCATTACCCTTGTCAGATGCAGGGTTAGACCAACTAAATATTACACTGTGCTCGTTATAAAAGGTAAAACCGCTAGCGCCTTCTAAGCGAGTAGTGAGGGTTTTTATTGATAAATTTTTACGGTTAAGTTGTTTTAATTCACCATTTAGTAAATACACTAAAAAGCGGTTATCTGGGCTCCAAATAAGGTTGCTTGGTTGTTCTGCCTCAAAGCGATACAGTGTTTGATTGTCGGTGTTTTTAAGTTCAGTTACATTGTTTGCTTGATTTAGTGTTTTATCATTAAAGCGGCGCGTTGTCGTAATATAGTGCTCTGAGTTTGGCGCTAATGATAAGCCGCTAATAGTGGGAGCATCAAATAATTGTTTTGCCGATAAACGCTTAGTTTGTGAAGTACTAAGGGTAATATTATCGCTCGGTGTTTTTGGTGCAAAGTCGAGTATTACATCGTGCCAATTTGCAACTTGTTGCGCAACAATAATAGCAGTATGACTACCATTATTTAAGGCGAGTTTGTAGCTGCTGTTGTCTGCCTTTTGCAATTCGCCATTTATAAACAATTGCCCTTGTTCAATGCCTTTTAAGGTTAACGTACCTTGGCTAAAACGCGTGGTTTCTATATTAAACTTAAGTGCCTGTAAGCCGCCTAAAGTGAGTGCATTTATTTTATTAAATGGCTGCCAGCTGTGTTTTTTGTCAAACACCGAAAAGTTAGCTACGGGGAGTTGTAGCTGGGGTAATAAGTTACTAATTATGGTATCGCTTTGGGCCGTTTGAAAAGGCTTTAATTGCATGTTTTCAGCCAGTGGACCAATAAATTGAATTTTAGATTTATCAAGCGGTGCTGCAAACGCGGCAAAACTTAAGCTGCTAAGAGTAAAAAGGGCAAAGGAGTGTTTAAATAGTTTATTGCTATGACGCCAAAGTGCGTTAAGTTTCATTATTATACCTATTATTATTGAGTCTTTGGCCAAATATAGCATGTATTGTTATCATGCCCATATATTCAACTAAGCGGAGATCAAATGACATTACTGATAGTTTATATGGTCGTTGCCATTGTTATTTCATTTTTATGCTCAGTAATGGAAGCCGTGCTGTTAAGCATTTCACCTAGTTATGTTGCATTACTGCGTAAAAAGCAGCCTGTATTAGCTAAGCAGCTCGAAAAACTAAAAAATAATATTGATCAGCCATTAGCGGCTATTTTAACGCTTAATACGGTGGCGCATACCGCCGGAGCCGCTGGAGTTGGCGCGCAAGCAGCTATTGTATTTTCGGATGCAGCAGTAGGGGTTGCCTCTGCAGTGATGACTTTATTTGTGCTGGTGTTTTCTGAAATCATACCTAAAACGTTAGGAGCAAACTATTGGCGAGTACTTACCCCAAGTGTGACTTACGGTTTACGTTTTTTAGTTATATTGCTTAAACCTTTTGTATGGCTTGCACAAAAGCTGACAAATTTAATGGGACCAAAGCATGACCAAGCCTATTATATTCGCCAAGAAATAGAAGCCATGGCCGATATAGGCACTGAGTCGGGGGCGCTGCACCAAGATGAGTCTGAAATAATTCGTAACTTATTACATTTTAGACATGCCAAATTATGCGATTTGATGACCCCACGTACAGTTATTTTTAAAGTTCATAAAGACTTAACCGTAAACGAATACTTGAACCTGCATGGTTCGTCGTCGTTTTCTCGAATATTAGTGTTTGATAAAGACACTGACGATATTATCGGCTTTGTGCATAAAAACGATATTATGTTGGCATGTCATCGCTTAGGTAGCGATTACAAAATTAGTAAACTAGTAAAGCCAATCTATACGGTTCCTAGTTCGCAAAATGCGTCGTCGTTGTTACAAACTCTATTAACAGACCGCACGCATATTTGTTTAGTGGTTGATGAGTATGGCGACGTACAGGGTATTGTTACGCTTGAGGACATGATTGAAGCACTAATGGGTTTAGAAATTGTAGATGAGCGTGATCAGTCCACTAATATGCGTGCGGTTGCGAAGCAGCGTTGGCATAAACGTTTGGCAAATAGTAAAAACTTAGTCACTGAAGAGGATAAACACCCTAGAGGAGACAACTAAAGAGGTTTCCTTATTAGCTTGGGGGTTTATAGTTAATGGTATTTCCTGTCACTTTAATCCAATATTGTGCCCAGTCTATAAATTCACTCTTAGATTTAGGACGACTAAATAAAAATCCCTGTATTGCTAAGCGAGTTTTGTAATGCCTTAAATAGGCAAGCTCTTCGGGGCGCTCAACCCCTTCTGCTACTAGTTCTAAATGCTCTTGATTGGTAATGTCGATGAGGGAGCTTACAACAACTTGAGAAAACTGATCTGTTTCTATATTACTAATAAGTGTGCGGTCTATTTTTATTTCGGTAAAGGGCAAGTTTTTAAGCTGGCTCATGTTAGTAAAGCCAACGCCAAAATCGTCAAGCGATAAACCAAAACCATGCATTCTTAGGCGGTTTAATGTTTCTAATTGGCTTAGGCTTGAAAGTGCATGTTGTTCGGTTATCTCAATAATAATATCACTAGGTTTAAGCTGGTTAAGTTTTAATATAAGNAATAGCTTATTTGGGCAGCTAAGATCGTTTAACTGCATGGGNGATAAGTTAAATGCCAGTTTTAAATTTTGTCCTAGCTGNTCTTTTATATTTTCGAAATCACTGGTGGCTTTTTCAAAGAGCGCAAATGTAATTTCNTTAATTAGATCATGTTGCTCAGCAAGGCTAATAAAACGAGCTGGTAAAATTATACTNCCGTCGGTATTTGACACAATACGCGCTAATACTTCAGCACTTTTTATTTTACTGGTATTAATACATATTTTAGGTTGATAAAACGGCGTTATTTCGTCATTTTTTAATGCGTTAATAAGCTCTGTTTTTGAAATAGCAGGTTCTTTTATTAAAGTGTGGCTATTTAAATAGGCAACTTTATTTAACAAGGAGCCTACTTGAGTTAATTGTACGGGCTTAGAAATATTACCGATAAGGTGAGCATTATGCTGCTTGGCTAAGTTGGCAGCTAAACTAATTACCTTATGCTCCATTTCAGAAATAATAATAATGGCGCCTTGGTAATTTAGCTCTCCTAAATGGCGTATTAGCTCCATGCCATCCATTTCAGGCATGTTTAAATCGGTAAAAATGGCATCAAAATAGTTTATGTCACGTTTAACTTTTTCTAGCGCTTTTGTAGCACTTAGGCAAGTGGTTATGGTATCCGACATATCTAACTCAGCGAGGATTGCTTCCATTACAATTAAAATAGCTTTTGAGTCATCAACGACCAGAATATTAGGCACTACTTTTTTCACTGTTATCCCTTTCAATGCATAGTGTGTATTACTATAAAAGTAGTAGATTCTCATGTGTTTGTCATTCTTTTAATGTGTATATTAGCCGGCTAATAAAAAGTTGTTATTAATCATGCTCGCTCGTGTTTTTTAGCTGAGTCGGTATACTAGCGCTATTGTTTTAAACGGTTTTAATTATGATAAGAATAGAACTTAAGTTAGCCGATCAGCCTTTTACACTAATGGTTTCTGGGCAAAAAGTTGTGCAGATATTTCATAGTCAACAAGCGATTACTTTTGATAACCCCCGCGACAACTATTATCAATTTACTTTTGATAACAAACTAATAGGTATTGATAGCTCATTGGTAAATGAGCAGAGTATTTCGTTGTTTGTAAACGATGAGTTTGCTACGCAACTTGCTTTACCTGCAGCTACTGGCGATGAAACTAAAAAAGGCTGGCTAGGATTGGCCGCACTTGGTTTTAAGTTATTTAAAAGTGCCAAAGTAATTAAGGTGGTGTTAGCGGGAGCGTCAGTTGCCGGCTATGCCTGGTTATTCAGTATTGAGTTTGCACTTATGCTTATTGCTTGCTTAGTGGTGCATGAATACGGCCATGTGCGTGCCATGCAATATTTTGGCATTAAAACCAAAGGCATTTATTTAATTCCGTTTGTAGGCGGGCTTGCAGTAAGTGATGATAAAATTACCACGCGTTGGCAAGATGTAGTGATTTCTTTAATGGGCCCCGCGTTTGGGCTTATAACGTCAGTATTAAGTTTAGTGTTGTACTACGCTACCGAAATGGAAATATTTGCCGGTGTTGCTGTGCTTAGCGCTTTACTTAACTTATTTAATTTACTGCCTATTTTACCGCTTGATGGTGGCCATGTATTAAAAAGTATTAGCTTTTCTATGCGCTCATGGGTCGGTTTAAGTGTGTGTTTATTGGGAGTACTGTTTGGTTTATGGCTCAGTTACACCTTTGGTTTAATGTTGTTGGTGTTCTTTTTGTTTATTGGTGCGCTGGAAATTGTATTTGAATGGCGCGGCAGACACACTTCACATTTAATGCCACTTGATAAGTATGGCCAAGGTTTTTCAGCGGTGATGTATGCGCTGGTGGTTGCCGGGCATGTAGCCGTAATGATGCATTTTGCAGACTCAGAAAACCCCATTTTAAGCTTGCCAATGAAAATATTATCGAGCTAATCGTATTTAAAAGCAGGGCTGTAATTGCAGTCCTGCTTAATACATTATTTTTATACAGTTAATAAAAGCTCAACATTAAGGATATAAATACCCCAGTTACAAATAGCTGCACTACACAAAATCCCATAATGTCTTTGGCTTTTAGGCCTGCTATAGCAAGTACAGGTAATGCCCAAAAAGGTTGAATTAAGTTAGTCCAGGCATCTCCCCAGGCTACTGCCATTGCAACTCGTGAGATGTCAGCGCCAAGCGCTTGCGCTGCGGGTATTACAATTGGCGCTTGTACCGCCCATTGTCCGCCGCCCGAAGGCACAAACATATTAACTAGCCCGGCACTTATAAAACTAAAAAATGGCAAACTGTCTGCATCTGCTATGGCAATAAAACCGCTTGATATTTGCTGTGCTAGGCCACTATCAACCATTACCGCCATAATGCCGGCATAAAACGGAAATTGAATAACAATACCTGCGCCACTAGGAATTGCCTGCTGTAAGCTATTGAGTAAGTTATGCGGTGTTTGATGTAAGGTTATAGCTAAAAACAAAAACAACGCAATTACGCTATTTAAGTTTAAGCCGCCACCGGCAACTAAAAAGTAATAACCTAAATAAATTAACCCCAGTAATCCAATTGTAATACCAAGCAATTTACTTTGCTCTAAGTGTTGGGCTGGCCTGGTAATATTAATTATTGCAGGGGAGGTACTTTTTAATAGTGCGGGGTCTATGTAAACACTTTCCTCGGCGCTTGGTAGCATGTAACGGTTAACTAGCGGCATAATAATAAATAACCCTACTAGTATGGCAATATTAAAGCCCGCAAATAGCGTTTGCTCAGTGCTAATAATCCCCATGCTTGATTGCAAAAAGTGCCCTTCGGTGGCTATCGTCAGTGGAATTGAGCCTGCTAACCCGCCATGCCACACTACAAAACCTGAGTAGGCGCTGGCAACTAATAAGCGGTAATCAACTCGGGTGTGTTTAGCAATGGCTTTGGCAAATAACGCGCCAATAACTAAGCCAAACCCCCAGTTAAGCCAACTAGCGAGTAGTGAAATAAGCGTTACTAATATAATTGCTTTTGGTGCAGTGTTAGCAAAGGTGGCGAGCTTTTCTAGTAACTTACTAATAGGTGGAGTGCTTGCCAACATATAGCCGGTAATTAACACCAGCAGCATTTGCATTGCAAAGCTAAGTAAGTTCCAAAAACCATCGCCCCACGCTTGCAGTACTTCAATACCGGTTGTTGGAGTAAACACGCTAGCGATAACTAAGGTAATAACACTTAGCAGTATTACAAATATAAAGGGATCAGGCAGGTAGCGCTCAACGAGCTTGGTAAAGGGAGTGGCTATTTTATTAAGCATAACTAGGGCTGTTGTTAGTATTATTTGCAGGGTAATTAATCACGAAAAACATTAATTGGCAAACCGCATTTAGTCTTATGGGCGTTATGTTTAAATGAGAATAGTGAAAATATTGCTTAAACCAATAGCATAAAGTAACGTGTTGTTTATAGATAATTTACTAACTAAGACTTTGTATTATGCCGGTGATATTTAAAAGGCTAGTGTTACTTGTACGGGCTCATATAGATCAGTTGAGTTGGCAAGCAGTGGCACTGGCTATTTTGACTCATATGCTTTTAACATGGGGATTGTTATATATAGCAAATGAGCAAGCACTCACCTCCCTAACAACCTTTTTTTATTATTACACGGTAACCACTTCAACCGTAGGGTATGGCGATTTTAGCCCAACCACAGATTTAGGGCGTTGGGTGGTGGCTTTAATACAAATACCTTTTGGTTTAGCTTTATTTGGCGTTCTGTTAGGCAAAACAGGGCAAACAATAACTTACTTAATTAGGCGCGCTATGACTGGTGATAAAAACTTTGCTCACAGTAGCAACCATATTATTATTTTTGGTTGGCACGATACCCGTACTAAAAAAATGATTGATTACATTCTGGCCGACACTAAACGTACCGAACGGCGTATTTTACTTGCAGTAACTGAGCAAATGGAGCACCCATTTTTAAGTAACGAAAGTGTCGACTTTGTGCGGTTAAGTAGCTTTACCGATTTAGAGGAGCTAAAACGTGTCGCTATAAGCTACGCCGATAAAGTGATTATTGACGGCCAAGACGACGATCAAACCTTTACTACCGCATTGCGTATTAGCCGTTTAGTTAAAGATGATTGCCATATAAGCGCGCATTTTTTAGATGAAACAAAAGTAGATATGCTATTAGAGCATTGCCAAAATGTAGAATGCAGCAGTGTTAAATCGGCAGAAATACTCGTACGTTCAATGCAAGATCCAGGTTCGAGCCGAGTGCACGAAGAGCTCCTATCAATTTTACATGGCGATACGCAGTTTAGCTTAGCCATTCCAGAGCAAAGCAAAGAGATGGAGTTTGGTACTTTGTTTCATCATTTTAAACATCAGCATGATGCTATTTTACTTGGTGTAGCGCACAACTTAAGTGCACAAAATATGGATTTAAATCCGCCACTTGATTATAAAATTAGTGCCGGCGACATTTTGCACTACATAGCAGTAGAGCGAGTATTAAGTCGTGAGGTTGACTGGTCGGCTTTGGCAAAAGCATGAACGAAGTTATATTTTTAATCATTCTTTTAATTGCCTACATTTTACCTGTGGTTATTGTACTCAATAGTAAGCGCACTCAAGGCCACGAAAAAAATGCTTGGTTGATTGGCATTGTATTTTTTTCGTGGTTAGGGCTTATTATGTATTTAGCCATAGTGCCTAAACATGGGCGTAAAAAAAGGCAAAATAAAAAGCCTTAAATATAAGGCTTTTGGGCAATAGGAAGTAGTGGTATTGCAGGCCGCTAGTTTAAATTTCAGTACTATTCAAGCTCTTTCAGTTTGTGCTTCACAAGAGGGTCGTTTGGCGCTAATTGCTTGGCGACTTCGAGTAATTGGATGGCATCATCGGGGTGCTGCTCTTGATGTTTAAGCGCTACATCAATAAGTGGCTGAATATCAATGCTAGCTTGATGCTCCTGTACGTGAGCTGTTTTTTCGTCTATCAAAATATTATGTGCAGTACTTAGTAATTCTAGGCGATGCGCCGATTTTTTATTCGCTTTATTGAGCCTTTTGTAATAGTCCTCTTTAAAGCGTAAGGTTTTAGTTTGCAGGCGAAACTGCGCAATATCAATTTGTTGATGGCGCATAAAGTCCACAGCTACTTGCTTATAAAAACCAAACTTGTTTAAGTAAGTGGCGTGAGTGCCGTGACCCATACCAAATACCCGTAAATGGTTAAGTTGCTTATAGCGCTTGGCATGTAGTCGATCAATACGATTAGTGGGGTCGTAAATAATATAGCCTTGGGCGTTGCCTAAATCTAAATCGGCATAACTGCCTTCCCAATCATATTGCTGAGCTATATCTGTGCTAGAGCGGTCGTCCCATGGCACTAAGCTTTT
>JGI1221J13441_10000335_pt1 | contig 21902 bp, 19 predicted proteins | sample LakVidmifraction_4_FD_13441 | JGI IMG/M metagenome (IMG submission 13441) | reverse complement strand
GCCTCTGACAAATGCTTACATAAAGTATAAGCAACAGTCCCTAACCCTTGTACTGCTACTTTAATACCAGCAAAGTTTTGATGACCACGCTGATGGTTTAATGCCGCTTTTATACCTAAAAACGTACCGTATGCTGTAAATGGTGATGGGTTACCACTTTTGCCTTCAAGGCCAAGTACATAACTGGTTTCTTTGTTCATCATTGCAACATCGTCGCAGTTGATATTTACATCTTCAGCAGAATAGTAGCTGCCGTTTAATCGCTCTAATTGACGACCAAAAGCACGGAATAATTGCTCAGATTTAATTTCTTTAGCATTACCAATAATCACAGATTTACCGCCACCAAATGGCAAGCGCGCAACTGCATTTTTATAGGTCATGCCTTTGGATAAACGCAGCACGTCGTAAACTGCATCTTCATCATTTGCATAATCCCACATTCTACATCCGCCCACTGCCGGACCTAGGTTAGTATTATGTACCGCAATTATTGCTTTTAAACCCGACTCTTTATCAGTACAAAAAACCACTTGTTCATGGTTATCAAATTCAACTTGATTAAACACAACCACTTTAAATACTCCGAAATAGTTAACCCTAAAGGGTATGCATGCATGAAATTGCCGAGACTTTATCACTTCGGATAACGCTTCGCTATACCACGAGAGGATAAACCCAAGCGCAAAACAGCATTGAATTAAATAGCCAGCTTTAATGGTAAGTGCACATAAAAATTCCACAAAGGTAAAGCAATCAAGTATTAAAAGCTAAAAATAACAAACACCGCAAGGTTTACGCTTACGTGAACGTAATGCAACTAATAACTGTAAAGTTTAAATTACACGCAAGCATAATATGCAAACGCTTATGCTACATAGGTTTGCCTTAAAAAGGGGGTGGTTTAAGAGAACTGGTCAGAGCTGTTCACTCTTTTGCTAAGCAAATTAAATTACGGGCAATAGAACAGGTTATTTAACCTGAACTCTGGTTAAGAGATTTACTAACGTATTGAATCATAGTTATATTTATCTTTATTTTCTCTAGCCAGAGATTTTCAGTGAAAACAAGACGAATTCACGCGTCAATAGCTGGCCTATTGCAAGTGAATTCAACGCAGTTAGCGCTGAAAATAGCTGCTTGAGATAGGTTTATTATCCAGAGGTCAGGTTACTTAGTTTAAGTTAAACAAAAAGCGAGCACAGGGCTCGCTTTGTATATTAGTAAGTTAGATTACTTTAGCTTGCTATCTAGCTCTTCAATTTTAGCTTTCCAAATTGCAGGGCCTTGCGTATGCGCATTAGCACCTTCGCTATCAACAGCGACTGTTACCGGCATATCTTCTACTTCAAACTCGTAGATGGCTTCCATACCTAAATCTTCGAAAGCAACAACACGTGCTTTTTTAATTGCTTTAGATACTAAATACGCCGCGCCGCCAACTGCCATTAAGTACACTGACTTATGCTGCTTAATAGACTCAACCGTAGCAGGGCCACGCTCTGCTTTACCTATCATGCCTACAATACCGGTTTTTTCTAGCATCATATCGGTAAATTTATCCATACGTGTAGCCGTTGTCGGACCCGCTGGGCCAACTGCTTCGTCACGTACAGCATCTACTGGGCCTACGTAATAAATAAATTTATTATCAAAATCTACGCCTTTAGGTAAACCTTCGCCTGAGTTGATCATGTCTTGCAAACGCTTATGCGCGGCATCTCGACCCGTTAAAATAGTACCCGAAAGTAAAACAGTTTCACCCATTTTCCACTCTTGCACATCTTTTTTGGTCAAGGTATTTAAATCAACACGACGTGTGCCTTCGCCCACTTCAAAGGTTACTTGTGGCCAATCTTCTAACTTAGGTGCTTTTAGGTTTGCTGGGCCTGAACCATCAAGGGTAAAGTGTACGTGGCGAGTAGCCGCACAGTTAGGGATCATCACGACCGGTTTTGACGCTGCATGCGTTGGTGCTGTTTTAATTTTAACATCAACAACCGTTGTTAAACCGCCTAAGCCTTGTGCGCCAATACCTAATTTATTAGCACGTTCAAATATTTCTAAACGTAGCTTTTCTTCTGTGGTTTCTGCACCGCGTTCCATTAATTCATGAATATCTACCGGATCCATTAACGACTCTTTAGCCATTACTGCCGCTTTTTCAGCCGTACCACCAATACCTATACCTAGCATGCCAGGCGGACACCAGCCTGCGCCCATTGTAGGTAGCGTTTTTTCTACCCATTCTGCCACATCGTCAGATGGGTTTAACATAACCATTTTACTTTTGTTTTCAGAGCCGCCGCCTTTAGCCGCTACCATTACTTCAACCTTACCGCCCGCTACTAAATCTATATGTACAACTGAAGGGGTATTGTCTTTGGTGTTTTTACGAGTACCTGCAGGGTCTGCAACAATAGAGGCGCGCAGCGGGTTGTCTGGATTTAAGTATGCACGGCGTGTGCCTTCATCAACCATTTGTTGAACGGTTAAATCGGTTTTATCCCAGTTAACATCCATACCTACTTTAACAAAACAGGTAATAATACCTGTGTCTTGGCAAAGCGGACGCTTGCCCTCAGCCGACATACGCGAGTTAATTAGAATTTGTGCGATGGCATCTTTTGCTGCTTTACTTTGTTCTTTGTTATAGGCTTTTTCAAGCGCTTGAACAAAATCAAGGGGATGATAGAAGGAAATATACTGCAAAGCATCTTCAATGCTATCTATAAAGTCTTGCTGACGGATTGTACTCATAGTGGTTCCTTAAGTTACCGTTACGCGGTGTCGCGTAAGCTATATCAAACCGGTGACGGTGGTTTGCACTGTTTTTAATTTGGGAAGCAACTAAACGCTGCCAAAAAAATTTGACTTATGATACCCTCCTCGCCCGTTTCGAGCCAGTTCTTAAAGGGGTAGTAAATGCTAAACAATAAAAATAATTGTATAAAATTAGCCATAACACAAAGCTGTATTGATGTATTTGCGCATTTTGCCCACTTGCCTTATGCCATTTTACTCGATTCGGCCAATAGTGAGCATGTAGACAGTCGTTTTGATATTATTGCCATCGAGCCCAAAAGCACACTGGAAGTACAAAACAACCTCAGTATTTTAAATAACCAACCCGATGCAAGAAGCTGCTTTGAAATAATGAACAGCGAACTGCTAAAACTTAATAACAACAAAGCGGCCAACAACCTACCCTTTAGTGGTGGCTGGCTGGGTTATTTGGGTTATGACTTAGGCCGCACACTTGAAAACCTCCCAAGTAGCGCTATAAACGATATAGACTTGCCACAAATGGCCGTTGGCTTGTACTTAGATGCACTCATATACGATAAACAACAAAACAGTTGGTTTTATATTGCCCAGCCTAAGGTTAATCGCTTAGCACTTTATCAGCAGTATTTAGCACAACCTGCCATTATGCCTAGCTTTGCACTTAAAACTGCGTGGCAATCTAATATGAGCCGCGCTGATTATGCGCAAAAATTTGCCGTAATTGAAGATTATTTAAAAACAGGCGATTGCTATCAAATAAATTTAGCACAACGTTTTAGTGCCCAATATGAAGGCTCGCCTTGGGCTGCCTACGTTAAATTAACAGCAGCGAATAAAGCGCCGTTTTCTAGCTTTATAAACCATCCGCAAGGCGCAATTTTGTCTATTTCTCCGGAGCGTTTTATATTAGTAAGCGATAATCAAGTGCAAACTAAGCCGATTAAAGGCACGTTACCGCGAAAAGCGGATCCGCAGCAAGACGCCCAGCAAGCACAATTATTGGCAAACTCTGCCAAAGATCGCGCCGAAAATGTAATGATTGTTGATTTATTACGAAACGATTTAGGTAAAGTAGCCAAACCAGGATCGGTACAGGTGCCCTCATTATTTGCTATTGAGAGCTTTCCGGCGGTGCATCATTTAGTTAGTACAGTTACTGCCACATTGGCAGAGGGTAAAACGGCGGTTGATCAACTCGCTGCAGCATTTCCTGGGGGCTCGATTACTGGCGCGCCTAAAGTGAGAGCAATGGAGATTATTGAAGAACTTGAACCGCATCGTCGCAGTATTTATTGTGGTTCAATAGGCTATTTAAGTGCTTGTGGTAACATGGATACCAGCATTACTATTCGCACTTTAGTATGCCACGCTCAACAAATACACTGCTGGGCCGGTGGTGGCATAGTAGCTGATTCTAAAGTTGCATTGGAATATCAAGAAACATACGATAAAGTAAATAAAATACTTCCATTATTATAAATAACAGTAGGTCGCTTTGAATAGTGAACACATTATAGCGCGGTTTCAGTTAAGCCCTACGGCAGCGCCAGATCAAGGAATAGATACCCCTAAAAAGCGTGCCAGCGCAGTCATGTTGCCGCTTATTGATGTAGATGATCATGCGCATATTTTACTGTGTAAGCGCCCTATTTATTTGCACCATCATCCCGGTGAAATTTGCTTGCCCGGTGGTAAGTTTGAAGCAAGTGATATTACGCTTCGCACTACTGCCCTGCGTGAACTACATGAAGAGCTAAATATTACGCCCAGTAATGTTAAAGTATTTGGCCAATTACCTTTGTACTCAACACTCACCGGCTTTAACATTAGCCCTTTTGTTGGCATGCTTAATAAACACACTATTTGGGAGAACGATCATAATGAGGTACAAGCTAGTTTTTTATTACCACTGCGTGATTTAACTAACGAGGCTAATTGGCAGCCCCTGCCTTTTCAGCGTTTTGGTAAAACCATTATTTTATATGGTTACAATACCCCACATGGTTTACTTTGGGGTGCAACTGCAAGCATCATTAAAAACTTTACAAAACAACTCGCCTTACCAGTTTAAATGTTCTTGATTAATGGTTACATAGTCACAATTTAGCGTTACTATACACGACCGTTCAAAAAAGCAGCCTAGTGCTGAGTAAACACAGAAGAGACACATTATGATAAGTGCATTTGATATGTTTAGTATTGGTATTGGCCCTTCTTCGTCACATACCGTTGGCCCAATGCGCGCATCTCGTTTATTTGTTAATGACCTACAAGAAAAACAATTATTAGCAAACGTTACCGACATTAAAGTAGAGCTATATGGATCGTTAGGCCAAACTGGTATTGGCCACGGCTCGGGTAAAGCAGTAATACTTGGCCTTGCTGGGTATGATCCTGAAACCATCGACGCCGATTTGGTTGATACTATTTTAGCCACAATTGAAAAAGAACAAGTTATTTATTTAAATCAAACGCATAAGGCTAAATTCCCAAAGCAAGGGGCTATTGTTTTTCACCGTCGTAAAACGCTACCTAAGCACTCTAATGCAATGGAAATTATTGCCTCTAATAATGGCGAGAAGGTTTATAGCCAAATTTATTACTCAATTGGCGGTGGCTTTATTGTTACTGACCAAGATTTTGAAAACGAAAAACAAGCAGCGCTTGATATTCGTGAAGAAAACCCTGCACCTTTTCCGTTTGGTAGCGCACAAGAATTACTGGAAATGTGTAAAGAGTCGGGTTTCAGTGTATCTACTTTAATGATGCATAACGAAAAAACACTACGCAGCGAAAACGACATTAAAGACGAGTTATTTAATATTTGGCAGGTAATGAAAGCCTGTATTGAGCGTGGTATGCGTACCGAAGGGATTTTACCAGGCGGTTTAAAAGTAAAACGTCGTGCTCCTAATTTACATTTAAAACTTAATGTTGAAGTAAGTAACGACCCCCTACGTGCTATGGATTGGGTCGACTTATTTGCTTTAGCTGTAAATGAAGAGAACGCCGCAGGCGGGCGTGTTGTAACCGCGCCTACCAATGGCGCAGCGGGTATTTTACCAGCAGTACTTATGTATTATCATACTTTTATAAAAGAAGTTGATCGCGACATAGTTACGCGTTATTTATTAACCGCCGCCGCTATCGGTATTTTATATAAAAAGAACGCCTCTATTTCGGGTGCCGAAGTAGGCTGCCAAGGTGAAGTGGGCGTGGCTTGCTCAATGGCTGCAGGCGCACTTACCGAAATTGTAGGTGGTAATGTAGTGCAAGTAGAAAATGCCGCCGAAATTGGCATGGAGCATAACTTAGGGCTTACGTGTGACCCAGTTGGTGGCTTAGTGCAAGTACCGTGTATTGAACGCAACGCCATGGGCGCGATAAAAGCAATTAATGCGTCACGCCTTGCAATTCGTGGTAGTGGTGAGCAAAAAGTATCACTCGATAAAGTGATTAAAACTATGCTCGAAACCGGTAACGATATGAAAACTAAATATAAAGAAACCGCTCGTGGTGGTTTAGCCGTTAATATAATTGAGTGTTAACACACTTAATTATAATTAAAAAAGGCGCCTGTTTAAAAACAGGCGCCTTTTTTATTAGCTACTTTTAACAGTTAAGTATTAGATACCGAAACAATTATTTAACTGGCAATTCTATATCAGCAAATAACTTATCAACATCTTCTTGGTTGCGTAATAAGTTAGCACGCTCTACTCGCTCTTTAGTTAAGTGTGGTGCAAAGCGTTCAATAAAGTCATACATATAAGTGCGTAAAAAACTGCCTTTTCTAAAACCAATTTTAGTGGTACTCGCTTCAAATAAATGGCTGGCATCAATACACACTAAATCAGTATCACTGACCTGGTCAATCGCCATTGACGCAACCACTCCAACGCCTAATCCTAAGCGTACATACGTTTTAATAACGTCGGCATCGGTGGCGGTAAATACTATGTGCGGCTCAAGCCCATGAGCACTAAATGCTTTATCTAGTTCTGAGCGGCCAGTAAAGCCAAATACATAAGTAATAAGCGGATATTTTGCAATATCAGCCACGGTTATACTATTGGCTTTTTTAGCTAATGGATGGTCTTTTGCCACCACAATACTACGGTTCCAATGATAACAAGGTAGCATAACAAGGTCTGAATATAAGTGTAGTGCTTCTGTTGCAATAGCAAAGTCGGCATCGCCACGTGCAGCTGCATCTGATATTTGCTGCGGTGTACCTTGGTGCATATGAAGTGACACTGCGGGGTATTTTTTCATAAACCCTTTAATAACATTCGGCAATGCGTAACGTGCTTGGGTATGAGTAGTGGCAATATTAAGCTTACCTTGATCAGGTAAAGTATGCTCATGAGCAACCGCTTTAATACCTTCCACTTTTGAGAGGATTTCGCGCGATATATTAATGACTTCTTCACCGGCACTCGTTACATGCGTTAAATGTTTACCACTGCGACCAAAAATTTGAATACCTAACTCATCTTCAAGCATGCGCACTTGCTTAGAAATACCTGGTTGTGAGGTAAATAAACTTTCAGCTGTTGCTGAGACATTTAATTTATGATTTTGAACTTCTACAATATATCTAAGTTGTTGTAATTTCATAGCTATGTATTTTCGTTATTATTCGTTTTTGAGGGGGTAAATACTTTATCTTTAAAAACTGACCACCCGACAAATGGTAGGTTTTAATTGATAATATCGTATTTAATAAATATAGGCTTAGGCTAGCACAATAAATATACTTCAGATAGCAATGATTATCATATAAAGCATTAAGATTTAAACGCTTTCTTAGCCTGCTTTTATAGTTAATTAGCGCAAAGTTTTCCTGTTCTTATATATTTAATGTAAGATTGAGCAATTAGGTTTAGAACCCGAGAACTGTAACATGATCGTCTCTATTATAATTATACTCATTGTTGCTCTTATTGTGATTGCGCTTTGGGTAAGTGCGGTGCAACAGCATAAAGAAAAACAAGAAGCTGATCGCCGTAAAGAACTAACCAAACAAAAAGCTATCATTGAGGAAACCGAGGAAGCGTTAATGAATAACGCTAATATCCCGTTTTCAGATAACACACTACGTGTTTTACAGCGTCGTAATCATGATGCGCTTAGTACCATGGTATCGCTTTCACCTGGTTCTAAAATATTAAAAAACCGTTTAAATGAAGCGAAAGAGCGTTTGAATAACCCAGTTCAAGGAAGCAATAGCGAATCGCTTTCACTGCCAAGTAACGATAAACAACTGGTATCGCTAATACAGGGCATAAAAAAATTACGTATTATTCTACGCTCTGAGCACAATAAAGGTAACCTCGATAGCCAACTATTTGTAATCGAAGACAAACGAATGGAAAAACTGCAGTTACAAATAAATATTGAAAGCCAAATTAAACGTGGTTTATCGGCGCGCTCTGCAGGNATGGTAGGTTCAGCTAGNCANTATTTTGAAAAAGCCCATGCNTCACTCAGTGCGGTATCGTATAGCGATCCATATGTAACTGCTAAATANCAAGAAGTAGAAGGCTACTTAGAAGCTATTAGTGTTGAGTTAAGAGCATCGAATGCCAATGCACTTAAAAAGAAAACTGAGCAAGAGCAAGATGACCTAGATGTTTTATTTGCTCCGAAAAAGAAATGGTAAATTAGCACTAAAATTTATAAAAAAAGCCCATACAAAATTGTATGGGCTTTTTTTATTGATAGTTAAATAAGTTTTTTAAGATAAAAATGCAAACTTAACAATAAACAATGCCGTTAAAATCCACACACTAATACTTACTTGATCCTTTTTACCGCATAACACCTTAACCGCGGTGTAAGAAATAAACCCAAGCGCTATACCATGAGCAATAGAAAATGTCAGCGGGGTCATTAATAACACCACACTAACAGGAATGGCATCTGTCATGTCGTCCCAGTTTACAAACTTTAAGTTTTGTAGCATAAGTACCGAAACATATAAAATAGCACCGGCAGTGGCATACGCTGGCACCATTTGCGCTAGTGGCGCAAAAAACATCATCAATAAAAAACAAATACCCACAACAACGGCTGTTAAGCCTGTGCGTCCGCCTACAGAAACGCCAGCCACCGACTCTATGTAAGATGTAGTAGTAGATGTACCAAGCATTGCACCAGCAATAGTGGCAGTGCTATCAGCGCTAAGAGCGCGCCCTAAACGTGGCATATTGCCTTTTTCATCTGCAAGCCCTGCTTTTTGCGTGACCGCAACCAAGGTGCCTGAGGTATCAAATAAATCTACAAATAAAAATGCAAAAATAACACTCAACATTGAAAGCTCAAATGCCGCACTAAAATCAAGTTGCATAAAGGTTGGTAAAATTGACGGCGGCATAGACATAACCCCCTGATATTCAACCAAACCAAAAGCCAAAGCAATACCTGTTACCAGTAAAATACTAATTAACACACCACTTTTAAAGTCGCGATATAACAATGCCGCAATCACAAAAAAACTTAAAATAGCAAGTAATGGCCCAGGTGCAGTAATATCACCTAGCTGCACTAAGGTTGCAGGGCTAGATACTATGATCCCTGCACTTTTAAGCGCAATTAGCGCCAAAAAAGCACCAATACCGGTCGCTATTGCTTGTTTTAGCACCAGTGGAATGGCATTAATAATCCACTCTCGTACTTTAAATAAACTTAAAAATAAAAATATACAACCCGACATAAACACAGCACCTAATGCCGCTTCCCAGGTATAGCCCATTCCTAAAACAACGCCATAGGTAAAAAAAGCATTTAATCCCATACCCGGCGCTAACGCTAACGGATAATTGGCCCATAGGCCCATAATAAAACAGCCTATTGCAGCTGCAATACATGTAGCTACAAACGCAGCGCCTTGATCCATTCCTGCTTGGGCAAGCATTGCTGGATTAACAAAAACAATATAAACCATAGTAATAAAAGTAGTCATACCGGCAACACATTCACGTTGTACTGAGGAATCATTTGCGCGGATTTTAAATAAGGCTTCGAGCATAACAAACTTAAGGTAGTAAAAAGTGGCGAGATTTTAGCATAAAAATAGCGAAATACCGGACATTTTACCTTGTTATGCATTAAGTTATTGAAGTAGCTGAAATAATAAATATGACACGGTAATACGTATGTACTTCAGGTTTTAAAAATAATAATTACCGTGCTTATATGCTGAGCAATCAGCTTTACTTTAACGTAAATAATAGAGCATAAAGTACTGTATAGGTGCTATTCGCCGCATAGCTTTAATAAAAAATATAAAACATATACCTAAAATATTAACGCCCTGTTTTTAATAGTTATTTTTGTTTTTTTATCCGTGTAAAAATTTAAAACTGAATGACTGTACAAATAATTAGCAAAAAAACACTTGCACCACAACACTGTATAAACTACTGTATATGGGTACTGTATAAAAACCCAGTGAGTGAGAGATTAATGTTACAGCCTATTACCGTAAGAACCGTTAAAAGTTATCAGCAAGACGATAAAAGTGATTGTGTAAATTTAATTCAAATTGAAGATGAAATTTCAGCAACCTTTGAATTGCTTAAAGTATTACACCAATACAACAGCTTAAATGCATGGACACTGCTGATTGCCCCCGACCATGTACCGAGTAAAGCCTTGCTTGATTCATGCTCCATTGACACAAGCAAATTACTGGTGATCAGGCAAAAACATTTAGTAAACTTAGAGTATGTACTTAGCTCGGCGCTGCACAACGGAAACTTTGCTGCGGTTATTACCTGGACTGATATTATTAATGATCAACAGCTGACACAGCTATCATTAAATTTAAGCACTACAAATACTAAGCTTTACTGTTTTACTAAAAATACTCACAACCTTGAGATACCACTAACTCAATAAGCTTGTTAAACTCGTGTTTTAAACACTTTATATTAATATTATGACCTCATTAACGACTTCTCCTTGCTTTTGTGGCAGCCAGCAAAATTATGCTGACTGCTGTGAGCCACTTCATTTAGCATCAAAAATAGCTGAAACACCTGAGCAACTTATGCGTGCTCGCTACAGCGCATATGTACTTAAAAATGCAACTTATGTTTATCAAACTTATGCAAATGAAAAACAGGCAGAAAACCCTGTAAAAGAGATTAAAGACTTTGCTGATAGCTGCCGCTTTATAAAGCTAACCGTCATCGACACTGAGCACGATGCAAGCGAAGGCTTTATAACATTTAAAGTAAATTACTTTTACCAAAACCTATATTGCGAGTTGCACGAAAAGTCGTTGTTTATTAAACAAGATGGGCAGTGGCGCTACCTTGAAGGCACACTATTTCCGGTAGCCGATATTAAAATAAGCAGAAATGACAACTGCCCTTGCCAAAGTGGCAAAAAATATAAAAAGTGTCATAGCGTATAACAAACTGCAACTAACCGTGCGGTGAGTAAAGTAGGTAATTACAGGCAACTGAACCTTAAATACATCCAATAGCCATGCCTAGGGTTGGCTGTTACAGGCGATGTGTATGGCTAAAATAAAATTTTACTTTCGAGCAACTATTGGCTATTTACTTACATACCTATAGGCCTGCTGCGTTAATAACTGCTCTACCGTATATTTTGATACTGGGCTCGCTGCGCTTTAAAAGCACACTGTATTTCGCCCTTGTGCTTTAGCGGCGTACATTTTTTTATCTGCGCGTTGCAAAATATCTATATTGCCTTCGTCTGATTGCAATAACGTAGCCCCACCTATACTTATAGTGACAAATTCAAACTCTGAGTACTTATGTAAAACACCTAAGCCGGATATGTTATTTTTAATTTTTTCAGCAACACAGCGAGCGCCTTCCTCGTTGGTATGGGGTAGCACAACCACAAATTCTTCGCCGCCATAGCGGGCAACAAAATCGCTTGGCCTTTGCAGGCTGTTAGCAATTGTTTGAGCAACTAAATGTAAAACAACGTCGCCTTCTACGTGTCCATAAATATCGTTGTATTGCTTAAAGTAATCAATATCCATAAGTAATAAAGCGTATTGTGTATTCTCTCTTAATGCACTCAATTGTATTTTATTTATATGAGTATCAAAATAACGACGGTTAAACACTTTAGTTAAGTCATCCAGAAACACTTTTTGACTTAATAAGTCATGTTGCAGCTTAATAGTTAAGTGCGCCCTTACTCTTCTGTATAAGGTTTCTGGGTTAATCGGTTTTTGAATAAAGTCTACCGCGCCCGCTTCCCAGCAGTCCTCTTCTTGCTTTTCAAAGGAGGTAACAAATATAACGGGAATGTCTTGGGTTTGTGTCGTCGTTTTAAATTTTAAACAGGTTTCTATACCGCATATGCCATCCATTGAAATATCCAGCAGTACGATATCGGGAGTATTAGATTTACATATTTCAACTGCTTCTTCACCGCTGTTGGCGGTGTTAACAATAAAGTGCTTTGATAATATTTTTTTCAGTACAATTAAGCTAAGTAACTGATCATCAACAATGAGGACTTTTGAGGCTTTAAGGCTAAGTTTTAAATCGCTATCGGCATAATTTAATGGCATAAATACTACTGTTTTCTATAATTATCAACTAACACAGTATAATACAGTCTTATGTTATGCAAATGTATTAAAGTTGGGTTTTTAATCAAACTTACAACCAAATATAAAAATGGCGATACAGAGTTGTTGTTAATTGTTTTAGAAAATCACGGCCATAATTTCCAGGGTAATACTGAAAGTAAGCACTGCTTATAAGCTGCTTGTACTTGAATGCTCAAGGTTTAAATCGCGTTTGTATAAACGTACAAACAAAAAATGGGCCACTAGGCCCATTTTAAAAATTACGCAAATTACTTTATAAGCGTCTTATTCGTCGTCATCCAAATCTGGTTGTTGACGTTGAGCTGGGCGCGCTAATATTTCTACATAAAAAGAAGTTAAGCTTTGCTTTTCTATTTCGCTTATATGATTACTAAGCTCTGCAACGTGCACTACTTGTGCATCTTCAGCGGTATTACCAAACTTACAATCAAACGCCCAGTAATCAGCATCGAGTGGTAGAGTTTTGTTACGCTCTCTTTTCAAATATTTTTTCACTTCATGCTTTGCGGCGTCAACCATACGAGGATATTTGATTTTCTCGTGATTTAGCGTGAATATTTTCTTCATTACGTTCCTAATTACCTTGGTTTAATGATAACGGCATTTAATGTCATACCATTTGAGCCTATTATAGCAATTGCATTTAATTTTTGGATGCTTTTTTTATATTAAATCAATTATTAATCCATTAATAAAATAAAGTATCGCTAAAATGCGCTTAAGTGTAGAGAGTTAGCGGCTTTATATTACAGACAAGTAACTTAATAGTTAGAGTGATGGCGCAATCGTTTGCCAAGTTCTATTAATATGATTGGTTATTGCAATATCAAAGCAGTTACAGCGTACGCTTTATAATTAAGCGCTTACTAAATGCAATGGGTGGTGAAGCGCATCATTATTTAGGCTTTCGTAAAAGGCAGCAGCATCGAGTTGCGGGTTAGATAGTTGCGTTTGTGTGTTATTTATACGCCTGCGCACTGCTAATTCACAATTATCACGCACCTGAAGCGGAATATGGCTTACATCATCTCTTATAAACAATGGTTCAGGGTTTAAACAGTGATTTAATTTAATATCGCTCATTCCAGCGCGTTCCCCTGCTTGCATTAATAGTGAGGCGTTAAACTGCCCTATCAAGATATCAAACTTATCTGGCGCTAAAAGTTGCTTTGGACCTGCTCCTATTTGTTTGCGAAGGGTATCTTCGCCAACAGTTGAATCTTCAATTTCTGTTTTTGGTAAATGGAATTGGCTAAAATCGAGTGCATCATGAGATAGCATAGCGAGTAAAAGCGCAAACTCTCCTCGGCGCTTTTCATGCACACTTTTATTAAGTCGAGTGTTGAGCTGACTCTCTGTGATTAACAAATCACCGATTTGCATAGACTTTAGCCGATTGAAGTAAGTAATACCTATTTATCGGCTTTATTTCATTTTTCTTTAGCTTTTTTCTTTACTTAAATACGATGTTTGCTATTATCAGCGCCGTTGCATTGGAGGGGTTCCCGAGCGGCCAAAGGGATCAGACTGTAAATCTGACGGCTCAGCCTTCGCTGGTTCGAATCCAGCTCCCTCCACCACTTTTCTTACCGCTAAGTTAAGTGGGGCCAAATGTAACAAAATTAGTGTGGAGGGGTTCCCGAGCGGCCAAAGGGATCAGACTGTAAATCTGACGGCTCAGCCTTCGCTGGTTCGAATCCAGCTCCCTCCACCACTTTTCTACTTATTTTCTACTTATATAGTTACTACATTCCTTGTTAGTAATCTCCGTGTTTTTTCTTAGTTAAACATTAAAATACCCATTGTAAACTCATACCATATTGTTTTAGCCATAACGTACTTGCTTTATAGTCGGGACAAAATTGTGCTACGCGGTGCCAAAATGCTTTGCTATGATTTAAATGTCGTAAATGCGCCAGCTCATGCACTATTACATAATCAATAATGCTATGCGGTGCACCAATCAATAATAAGTTAAATGTTAACGCCCTTTTACTATTACAACTTCCCCATTTGCGTTTATAAACTGCAATATTTAAATCGTTAGGCAGCGCTTCTTGCATCAGCGTGCAAAAGTCATTAAGTCGCATTTCAATGTATGCGGTTAACTGCTCTTTTAAATACGCCTCTAAAAGTAATTGGTACTTTTGCTGCTGATGCTTAACACGAGCAGAAACGGTAATAAGCAGGCCATCTTGTTGGCGCTCCACTGTAGAGGTATTGCCTTGCTGAAACGTTAAATTAATTGCTTCTGAAAAAACCCAGATCTTTTTGTCCTTAAGTGGATACTGTTTTGTATCAACCAAAGTAAGCTGTTTTTGCAGCTGCGCCTCAACCCATGATTTTTTTTCTAATAACCAGTTATCGAGCACTTTTTTTTGTACGTGATGGGGGGCATATACCGTCACATTTTGATTATGCACTTTAATAGCAACGGTCTTTCGTCGGGTACTTTTTTTTAGTTGGTAGGCAAACAAATTAATCTCTCACACTATACTAGCTAGGGGCTACTTTTCGTCTAATGGTTAGTTAATGCCGTGTTGTTTATTTATAGCTTAATAAGCAATCATAAAATTAACGGTTTATTAATTAATTAATTCTATTAAACTACACGATTAAAATGCCTATTTAGAGCCGCCATGTTATCAGCTTTCTTTATTACTGACCAAGATCCTAGTTTAATTATAAACGGGGTTTACGATCCTCTCTTGGTTTCTCTTTCAGTTTTAATAGTGATATTTGCCGCTTTTTTTACTACAAAACTCATTGATTTAGCTAAAAAAACTACTTTCCCAAGCTATCAACGTTTAGCTACTGTAACCGCTGCAGCTGTTTTTTCTGCGGGTATTTGGAGCATGCATTTTATTGGTATGTTAGCTTTTTCTTTGTGTACTAACATTAAATATAACCCAACTATTACCTTACTCTCTTTTATACCGGCATTTTTGGCATGCCAATATGCTGTATCTATACTGGTAAAAAGTAATGGTAACTTTAAAGTATTAGCTATTTGCTCAGTATTATTAGGCTCGGGTATTGGCACTATGCATTACAGTGGTATGGCAGCGATGGAGCTTGCGCCTATGCTACGGTATGACCCAGTTATGTTTGGGTTGTCTATTTTAGTGGCCGTTGCCCTATCGTTTATAGCTTTATATAGCCGCTTTAATCTTGAAATAATTTTCCCTCGGTTATCACAGTTACAAATTCGTTCAACCAGCGCCGTTATATTAGGCTTTGCTGTTACTGGTATGCATTATATGGGTATGGCAGCAACCCGTTTTGTAGCAACTTCTCCTCTTATTTACGCAGACGAAAATGCGTCTGCTGGGCTTACATTTGTTGCAATTGCGGTTGCCACTGCAACTGTTGCAATAACCAGCGTGGTTGCTGTAATTAATGGCATGGTACGCTATAAACTGCTACTTGAAGAAAAGTCAGCCGACGAGTCGCGGTTAAACGCCATATTAGAAACAGCAATAGATGGCATTGTGACTATTGATCATCAAGGTATTATTTTAAGCTTTAATGAAGCAGCAAGTAAGATTTTAGGTTGGCACGAACATGAGTTACAAGGTAAAAGTGTACAGATTCTTTTAAATGATAATAACGCCTTAAACAATGCGTCATCATCTGGTGATATGACTCTTGATCTAAGCGCTATTATAGGCATAAACCGCGATACTTTTGCTAAACATAAAGATAACCATTTGATCCCTGTGCGCCTTGGTATTGGACAAGTGACGCAAACTGGGCAACCGCCTTTGTATGTTGGCTTTATTACTGACTTAACGCAGCAACGAGCTCTACAAAAAACGGTTGTTGAAAATGAGCAAAAATATCGCTCATTAATGCAAAATATGCCAGGCGTTGCCTTTAGATGTAAATTTGATACTAACTACACCATGCTATTTGTTAGCCCAAGTATATTGGATTTAACTGGCTATACACCAGATGAATTTATTGAGCAACACATTGAGTTTACGGACCTGATTTTAAAGTCTGACCAACAAATGATTATTACCACGCTCACTAATGCCGTTACCGAAAAGCGTCAATACTCTGTTGAATATAGAATTCGCCATCGCAACGGCGCAACGGTATGGGTATTAGAGAAAGGTAGTTTTGACTTTAATAATACCGATGTTGCACAGTGGATTGATGGTGTACTTGTTGATATTACTGAGCGCAAAGAGTATGAAGCAAAATTAGAGCACGCTAAACTGCAAGCAGAAGAAGCTGCCAATGCTAAGCAATCTTTTATGGCAAATATGAGCCATGAAATACGCACCCCTATGAATGCAATTATTGGCTTTAGCGATCTGCTTATGGATACACCGCTAAGTAAAGAGCAGCAAAAGCACCTTGTTACGGTTAATAGCGCAGCACGCTCTTTGCTGCGGCTACTTAATGAGATTCTCGACTCTGCAAAGTTAGAACGAGGAAAGCTAACCATTGAGCCTGTGCATTTTAATTTAAAGCCCGTTATCGACAGTATTATTTCAACTTTTTGGTTAGAAGCTAAAAAGAAAAACCTTAATTTAACGCTTAATATTAATAAATCAGTTAGCACCGCATACTACGGTGATCCCGACCGCCTTAGGCAAATACTTACAAACCTTATTGGTAACGCTATTAAATTTACTGAGCAAGGCGCTGTTACTGTTACCGTAAGTACCACACAAAATAATCACCTATTTTTTGAAGTACAAGATACAGGCATTGGTATTGCTAAAGATCGTATTAAAGCGGTTTTTCAGCCTTTTGTGCAAGCCGATGGCACGACCACACGTCGATTTGGTGGCACAGGTTTAGGCACAACAATAAGTAAACAATTAGTAGAGCTTATGCATGGCTCAATTGATTTAGTGAGTGAAGTTGATAAAGGCAGCTGCTTTTACTTCTCATTACCTTTTACTGTTGGTGATGAAAATAAAATAGATTATTTTGAAGGCCTACATACCGAACTACCTCCGCTTAGAATATTAGTGGTTGATGATATAGAACAAAATACAGAGCTGCTTTCTATATTACTTTCGCGAGATCAACACACAGTAACCACTGCAAGTAATGGTTTAGAAGCCATTGAGGCGTTTAATCAGCAAGACTTTGATGTCATTTTAATGGACATTCACATGCCTGAATGTGACGGTATTGAGGCCACCATTAAAATTCGTGCATTGGAGCAACTAAAACAAATAAAATTTACGCCTATTATTGCCTTAACAGCCAGCGTGTTACAGCAAGATAAACTAACCGCTAAAAATGCAGGCATGAATGGGTTTGCTAATAAGCCGGTTGATATCAACCAACTGAATCAAGAAATAGCACTGGTGCTTGGACTTGGCTTAGCAAAAGAAACATTAATTGCGCAAACCGACCCCGATGCCAAGCACATAGATTTTGAAAAAGGGTTAGCTTTGTGGGGCTCTAAATGTAAACAGCTTACCGAAATTACTAAATTTGTTAATACCAACGAAAAGCAATTTATAAGCTTATTTAAGCTGCAACTAAGCGATATTAAAAGTGTTTATACGCTTATTCACACGTTAAAAGGCGTGGCTGGTAATTTAGGGTTATTAACCTTAATGACACTGTTAACGCGTTTAGAGAACGCAGACGATGAAGCTGTGCTAACCAGCGTTTTGGCAGATATAAAAACTGAATTGGCGCTTATCGGCCAATTATTAGCAAGCACTATATGTAAAGAGCCCGCCAAACTTATCGACAATGCTGAGCCGTTATCAACAGCTGAGCTAATAGAAATTTGCCAAGAACTCTATGCTGATGCACAAAATGCCGAACTTAATGATGATCTTCTCGATCAGTTACAACGTAAATGTATAGCATCAGTACAAGTAGATATAGATGAAATAGCCAGTGCCTTTGATGAATTCGACTTTGATAACGCGCAAGTTAAATTAGCAAATTTACTTAAAAAGTTAACCCTAAAGGAGAATTAATTAATGGATTTTATTCTAGATAAGCCGCGCATATTAATTGTTGACGACGAGCCTGCAAACTTAAAAGTAATGCGCGAGGTGCTTGGTAATCAATATAGAATGTCGTTTGCTAAATCGGGCGCTGCCGCTATAGCATTACTTGAAAAAGAACTACCAAAGCTAATTTTACTCGATATTATGATGCCTGATATGAATGGCTTTGAAGTATGCCAAATTGTTAAAGCTAACCCTGCAACATCGCATATTCCTATTATTTTTGTTACTGCGCTAAGTGATGAAAGTGATGAATTTAAAGGTTTTGAACTAGGCGCTGTAGACTATATAACCAAACCCATTAGCCCTGCTATTGTACGGGCACGTGTTAAAACTCACCTGTCGTTAGTGCAAGCTGAGCAGCTAAAACAAGCTCATGTCGATTTAGTACAGCGTTTAGGTCGTGCTGCAGAATATAAAGACACCGATACCGGTGAGCATATTATACGTATGAGTCAATACAGCAAAGTACTTGCATTGGCGCTGGGTATGGATGAGCAACACGCCGAATTATTACGCCAAGCAGCCCCTATGCACGATGTAGGTAAAATAGGTATTCCGGATGCCATTTTGCTAAAACCCGGAAAGTTAACTGCCGATGAGTTTACCCACATGAAAGAGCACGCTTTAATTGGTGCACAAATTTTAGCAAATTCATCATCGCCACTATTACAACTGGCGCATGTGCTGGCAATTGAACATCATGAAAAGTGGGATGGTACTGGCTACCCCAATGGCCTAAAAGGAGAAGCCATATCGCTGGAAGGCCGTATTGTTGCCATTGCCGATGTATTTGATGCACTTACCTCAAAACGCCCCTATAAAGAGCCATGGAGCATAGAGCAAACTATAGAACATATGCAACAACAAGCCGGTAAACACTTCGACCCGCAATTGGTTGAGCTATTTATTGGCAAAATTGACGATATTATTGCCATAAAAAATGCTCATCAGGAACGATTTTAGTTTAGCTCTTTTTGGCTGTATGCGAGCCTAGTAATACCTGCGGGTACACGGTTTTAATCTGCGTATAGTCATGGGAGGTAATTTCATGGCTATTTCCGCTGTTATCTTTAAAATAAATTGAAAACGTAACGCCGTGATCAGCTAATACTGTTTTAATATTTAGGTGTTCAAAATGCTCAAGCCATGCAATAAATTGCTCCCCAGTGGCTAAAAAAGCAATGCCTTTACTACGTCCCTGTGCAGTAAATAACGCTAAACGCGTGGTAGCATTTGCATCTTCAAGGGTTAATGGCCCTTTGCAATCTTCATTCCAAAAGGCGAGCGCTTCAACCACACTAAAACCTAAAACACGCTCATACCATTTAACCGCTTGCGCTAAATCATCCACATTTAAATGACAATGATCAATCCCAGCTAGCTTAGGTATACTCACGCTGCTCTCCTATTTCAGACTTTAGTTGCTCTAAAAAGTCATGCATATACTCAGTGCGTCTTAGTGCTTCGGCCTTAGCCGAGGGAGTATTCATGCTTTGAGCTATGTGTAATAACTTAATAAAAAAGTGATCAAGCGTGTATTTTTTATCATCTGCTTCGCGTTGTAGGCAAAATGGGTCATCCGGGTTATATAGTAATCGACTTATTGAGCCACCTACTTTCATGCAGCGGCTTATACCAATCGCGCCTAGTGCGTCCATTCTGTCTGCGTCTTGCACTATTTGTGCTTCTACTGAGTTCACTTTAATATTGGCGCTAAAGCTATGCGCCGCTATTGCATGATGAATTTGAGTAAATAATTGCGCGTCGTAATTAATAGAAGCTAAAAAAGCAATCGCTTTATCGGCGGCCATAGTAGAGGCTTTAGCCCTATCTGGGTGGTTTTTAGCCACGGCTACACAGTCGTGTAACCATGCAGCCGGGAGCACTACCTTCATATTAGCTTGCTCTGCATCGCACAATTTAATAGCAACCCGAACTACGCGTTCAATATGGGTTATATCATGCGCCACATCGGCATGAATTAGTGTGGTAATAAAGGCTCTGCACTGTAAATTGAGCTGCTGCAGCTCAGGGCTTAACATTATGTCTGTCACAACGTGTTCCAAATACCTAATTAACATATTGAATTAGCCATACTTTACCGCGATTTATGGGCTCCATGCAAAACATTCATTGTATGTTGCCCTTGCCTTGACTAAAATACAGCGCTTATTTATTACTACTGAGAAGCTTTATGACATCTGCCGTTTACCTGCAAGCTGGCCGCGATAAATCATTAAAAAGAAAACACCCTTGGTTATTTTCCAAAGCCATCAAAAAAATTAAAGGTAAACCAGGCCTAGGTGACACAGTTACTATTCACGACAGTGAAGGTAAATTTTTAGCAACAGCAGCTTATAGCCCACATTCACAAATTCGTGCCCGTGTTTGGAGCTTTGACGAAAAAGAAGTTATTGATCAACACTTTTTTGAACGCCGCCTACGTCGTGCACTAGAAGCCCGTAGCCAAGTAATCGAAGAAGGTGGTTTAACTGGCTTTAGACTCTGCGCCGCAGAATCAGATTTTTTACCCGGCGTTACCATAGATAAGTTTGACAACGTATTAGTGTGTCAATTACTTAGCGCGGGTGCTGAGCGTCATAAAGGTGAAATTGTTGGCGCGTTAATGGCTATATTCCCTGGTATGAGCATTTACGAGCGCTCAGACGTAGAAGTGCGTACCAAAGAAGGCCTTGAGCCAATTAAAGGGGCATTATGGGGCAATGAACCAACTGCCCCAGTACTCATTGCAGAAAATGGCTTTAAAATTGAAGTTGATATTATTGATGGCCATAAAACCGGTTTTTATTTAGATCAACGCGATAGCCGCGCTGCACTTGAACGCTTTTCTAAAGACAAAACCGTATTAAACTGCTTTAGCTACACGGGTACATTTTCGTTGTATGCCCTACGTGGCGGCTGTAAACACGTAACTAACGTGGATGTATCGCAGCCAGCCCTCGATACAGCTAAGCGCAATGTTGAGCATAACAATCTTGATTTAGATAAGGTTGATTTTGTCAAACAAGATGTATTTAAGTTACTGCGTCAATACCGCGAAGACGGTGTACTGTTTGACACTATAGTAATGGATCCGCCAAAGTTTGCCGACAACAAAGCACAACTTACTGGTGCGTGTCGTGGCTATAAAGATATCAACATGATTGCTATGCAAATATTAAAACCAGGTGGCACCTTATTAACCTTCTCGTGTTCGGGCTTAATGGAGCAAAATTTGTTTCAAAAAGTGGTGGCTGATGCAGCTCTTGATGCTGGTAAAGACTTACTCATTATGGAGCGTTTAAACCAAGCTGCCGATCATCCTATTGCGGGTAGTTACCCTGAAGGTTTTTACTTAAAAGGCTTAATTTGTAAGGTTTACTAACGCCTAGGCTTGATTAGGGTCTGTTGATCTTTCAAGGTTGAATTTGCAGCAGTGTGTTTGGTATTTAGGCAAGGCAGAGCCTATGTGGTGTGGTTATTCCCCATAAATAGGCGATAACGTA